>Ga0335069_10000029_pt1 | contig 243310 bp, 189 predicted proteins | sample Lox_Sample_11_FD_206714 | JGI IMG/M metagenome (GOLD analysis project Ga0335069, IMG submission 206714) | Soil microbial communities from Loxahatchee National Wildlife Refuge, Florida, United States - Lox_Sample_1.1 | ecosystem: Environmental > Terrestrial > Soil > Wetlands | place: USA... | reverse complement strand
CTACTACGGCATTGGAGACAAATGTCTCGCCGCCGCGCTGAACCCGATCAAGCAGCTCACGGTTGATCGCATCCAGATAGAGTTCGACTTTCGCATCCCCCAACTTCAGCCGAAGATCGCGAGGCACGTAGCGGAATGTCGTTATGCTCAAGCTCTGGGTCATCAGCTGCAACTCGTCATGATGGCTGACCGCATGAGCAATGGAACGCGACAGGCGAATGTCGTCCTCGATCATCTTGCGATATCCAGCGGCTCCCACGAGTTTCAGGGCAAGCCAGACTTTCAGGGCACGGAAACCTCTTGAGTTTTGAGGACCGTAGTCAACGTAGTTTGTCGCGCGCTCGTCGAAATGATAGTAAGGCGGATGGTACGCGAACGCCGCACGCAGCGCCTCCGGGTCACGGACCAACGCACATCCGGCCTCGAGCGGTGCGTAGAGCCATTTGTGGGGATCGACCGCGACGGAATCGGCCTGACTTAGCCCACGCAAATCATCTGACGCGTCGGGAACCGCAGCTGCAAATCCGCCATAAGCGCCATCGACGTGGAACCAAACTCCATACTCTTTGCAGACTGCACTGATCTCCGGCAGCGGATCGACCGCGCCAGTGCTGACCGAACCAGCCGTTCCCACCACTAGGCATGGAAAATCGCCTGCCGCGATGTCCGCCTCGATCTGACGACGCAAAGCGGCCACGTCCATTTGCAAGTTTTCATTGATCGGGATCCATCGAATGGAGGAAGTGCCGAGTCCACTAATGTCCGCGGCCTTCTGAATCCATGTGTGTGTTTCGCCGGAGCAGTATATGCGAAGCTTGCGGCCCGAATTACCCGAAACGCCTTGCTCGCGGACATTCCAATCTGCTTTAGCCTTGCGTGCAGCGAGGAAGCAGACGAAGTTCGCCATGTTGCCGCCACTGACGAGCAATCCGCCACAATTCAACGGGTAGCCGATAAGTTCGGCGATCCAACTCACAGTCTGGGATTCTATTTCTGTGGCGGCTGGTGACAGAGTCCAGGCGCCGACGTTCGGGTTCACGGCCGAGGCCAGGAAGTCCCCCAGAATTCCAATCGGCGCGGGAGCCGCAGTGATATATCCGAAAAACCGAGGGTGCCCGTTTGATAGCGAATGATCGAATAACCTCTGTGCCGTCTGTTCCAGGAGAATCGCCGGGTCGGTGCCCTGTTCCGGCAGCGGGCCTGTCAGTCCGAGCGCCTCGCGTATTGCGGACGGGGACTCATCATAAGTTACCGGCCTTGCTGCCAATGACTCGAGGAACTGCGCGATCTGGTCAACTAGCTGATGTCCCAGTCTGCGGAATGTAGCGCCGTCCATCGCGAGAGCCGCCTCCCGGGTGAACCTGCTATCCAAAGCCAACCCTTTCGCTGCTCGTTCTTCGTTCATGTGCAAATTCCTTCCAAAAGATCCGTTTCCCGAGACCGTCCGCCATTGACCGTACTGAAGGCCCGGTAGAACGATTGATGTCCCCACAACGCCTCGTGGTCACTTGGCGATAAGTACTTCAATTGCTCATAGGCGGAGATCTGTGACTCGTGACACGAGATTGCCCGCCAAACGGTTGACCAATAGTTCCGCGTATCGATCACGGTGGTGATCGCCCAATCTGGCCAGGGCACCGCTTGTCGTTCAATACCGTCGACCGTCGAAACCAGTTTGCGAAAAGCAGCCTGGTAGGCCTTCCAAGCCGATTCCGGCCAAGCGACGTAGTAAAGCTTGGCGACCGAGTATGGTGGCTGGGCATTCGCCCCTTCGCCAGTGACCGCAGGGTCCGCCGCGGCTACGATGGCCGCGGTTGTGAATTGGGAAATTGCGATGTGGTCTGGATGTCCGTAGGCGCCGTCTGGTCCGAAGGTCAGCACGACATGTGGGCGCACCCGCCTTATATGTTCGGCGATCGCCTTCACTGCCTCCCGGGGACGTGCTTGATCGAGCTGCGAATCCCGGTAATCGAGCAGAGCAACCTCCCGCACCCCCAACGCGGAAGCGGCGGCGCGTAACTCAGCTTCACGGACACTTGCTAACTCTGCCGGACCCGGATGGTTTGGATCCCCGGGACGAAAACCTCGGTAGCGACCACTTTCGCCACGCGTGGCCGTGAGTAGCAACACGTCGATACCTTGGGACGCATATTTGGCGAGAGTGCCCCCTATACCCAGGGATTCATCGTCAGGGTGAGCGAGCACTGCTAATAGCCTAGCGTTCGACATGGCTGATCAGCTTATCGTCCGAGCCTCTTGCGGATAGCCGCAAGGTGGTGCCAGCTGTGGCGGAGGGCATGGTCTTCAATCACGAATTGGGCGGTGACCGGTGCGCCAAAGCTCAGAGAAAAAGGCGCAGCCTGGTTTAGTTCGTCATCCGAGAAACAGCGTACTGAGCTGGCCGCTTCTCGACTGTTTTTATGGAGAAGTTCAAGCGCGGAAGTCTTCGATACCCCGGATTGCTCGCTGGCATGCTTGGCGTTCAACTCCGCCACAGCCTCCCAGGTAACGTCGGTAACCGCCTTGCCACTGGCGATTGCCTTCGCGAGTTCAATCTCAATGGGGTAGACGCTGGCAACATGGTGCACAATTACTCCGATGGAGCGAGAGTCCGTCGCTGATACCGGCGTACGCCATTCTGCTTCCGTGAGTCCCTGCGCAAAGGTAGCCAGGATATCAGCGCCTTCTTCAATGCGCCGTGCCAGAGAGTTTGCCCGCAGGCTCATTGCTTCTCTCCCTTCTCCGATCGCACGTATTGTCCTTATATGGTTTTGGCCCCGCACAGCGATCACCTCCAGATATTCGGCTTCAACTTTGGTTGTTCCGTCGTTGGCATTGTTGTGTTTGGACCAGAGCTGGACCAACTCGCTGCGCAGTTTCTTCTGTCCTTTTTGATCGAGCGAAGAGAACGCACGTGACATGGGGCCATAGGTGGTTCGGAAAAGATCAACAACTTCATCCGGCGGGAACGGATAATCAAAGTGATAGGTCCGAACTGCAAACCTGAGATCAGCGATTCCATCTCGAAATCGCTCGCGAACTGTGGTTTGGTCGCCCCAGAGCACCGGCGCAGGCATACCCGAAGGCGCGATGTACCTGGAGATAATCTTGAACATTTGTCCGACGAAACCCTTAGGGGTCCAATTTGCCATTGCGATAATGCCCCCTGGCCGGCATACGCGACTGAGCTCGGAAGCGACAAGATCGGGACGGGGCGCGAACATCGCACCAATCAAGCTGACGACCGCATCGAATTGGCCATCTTCGTAAGGCAGCGATTCGGCATCGCCCTCGTGAAACGCGATTTCCAGCTCTTCTTCGGCGGCACGCTTCCGGCCTTGGTCTAGCCAATTTGTGGCAATGTCGCAGGCGCTGACCTTCAAGCCCGCCCTGGCGGCGATCAAGGCGAGTTGTCCAGCACCGCAGCCAACGTCAAGTAAGCTGGCTCCTGGCTCAATCGGGAGTCCGCGAAAAAAGTTCTCCGCATCTTTCTCCATATATCGCGAAAAACGACCGTAATCTCCGGTCGACCAGGTTGCTCTCAGACTGTATTTAAGCTGCTCAAGCTTCCTGCTCTCAGCCGCTTGCTCTGCAGTTGCGATGATGCCGGCCAGGGAGTTATTGGTCTCTTTTGTCATTTCAGCAATCGGATTCATCAAAGTTTCTCCTGTTTCACTCTCTCTTAGCTTCGTATTGCAGTTGGAACGTTCGCCGGATCGTTCTGCGGGAGGAGCTTTGGCACGATCATCGGCACATGTTGGCGATACTCCGCGTACTCCGGATGCTCTCGCATCAAGTCCCGTTCCTCGAAACGGATTGCAACGAAGATGTACGCAGTTGTGACCGCTGCAAAGAAAAGGTGGGTTACGGTCATCGTCGGAGTGATCCAGAAGACGCACAACCAGCCTACGTAGAGAGGATGGCGAACGACCCGATAAAAAAACGGAGTCGTAAACCGAAGCTTCTGCTGGGGCTGACCCTGCATATGGAGCCATACTTGGCGCAGCCCGAACAAATCAAAGTGGTTAATCGCAAAAGTCGCAGCTAAAACCAATAGCCAGCCAAAGGCATAGCCTCCGTAAAGGACCCCACGCCCGATGCTATTTTCGACGGTCCAAACGGTGCCGCCAAGGGGCTGCCACTTCCAGAAAAGCAGGAGCAGAGCCACGCTGCTTGCTAGAACATAGGTGCTGCGCTCCAATTCGACCGGCACTATGCGTGTAATCAGATTCTTAAAACTACGGCGGGCCATCACGCTGTGCTGAATGGCAAACAAGAGCAGCAGCCCCAGGTCAATCAGGAGCACTCTGTGCCATGTTGTTGTGGAAGCAGAGTCCATCGACTTTGGTACGCCAAAATTGCCGATGAATCCGACCGCGTAAAGAAACGTAGCAAGGAAAGCCAGATAGCTTCCCAGCCCGTACGCGAATGCAATCATCCTCTTCATCTAGGTCCTTCCTTTCGTCATCCGGTTGGCGTTGCGTCAGCTTCGTGCCATAGGTAAAATTTTGGGACGTAAGCCGGAACCGGTCCATGCTCGGCCGACCGAAGGAATTGCTCTGACGTCCAGGAAGAACGGATTTATTTGCTGACCGTCCAATAAACATTGCAGAGGGTCCGGAAGACGCCATGGATGCATTTTCAGAAATACTTTCGGCCATGAAGTTGACGGGAGCGACATACTTCCGGGCAGAGTTTTCGTCACCCTGGAGTTTTTGTTCCCCACCGTCGAAGCAATTGGCGCCCATCCTCTCGCCCGGGGCGGCCCATCTGGCGATCTACCATCTTGTGGTCGAGGGCAGGGCCATCACGAGATTGCCAGGGGGGAAATGGCTTGTCCTGGATGCGGGCGATGTTGTCGTCTTCCCACACGGCGATCCACATGAGATATTTAGCGATGAGCACGCCCGCAACGATGTAACTCCTGAAATCCTGAACCAGATCTCGGCCCGCGATCTCCGCCCATTGCAGGCTGGAGGTGGTGGAGAGAACGTGCGAGTGGTTTGCGGTTTCATGGTGTGTGATCCGATTATCTGTAAGCCGCTCCTAGAGGGCCTGCCGAGAGTTATGAAGGTGAACATCCGGGCAGACCAATCGGGACGGTGGCTGGAGGAATCCATTCTTCACTTGGCCGATGAGACGGCTTCGGCGCGCGTGGGTAGCGACGCGATGCTCGCTAAACTCTCCGAAGCGTTATTTGTGGAAACTTTACGAATCTACATTGCGGGACTCCCGGAAGCAGAGACGGGATGGCTGGCAGGAGCGCGCGATCCGATTGTGGGGAAGAGCTTGGCAATCCTGCATAGCAATGTAAGCCATCCTTGGACCATCGCGGAGTTGGCGAAGCAGGTGGGGATGTCCCGCTCCGCGCTTGTAGAACGATTCAGTCAATTCTTGTCCCTGCCCCCTATGACCTATCTGACGCGGTGGAGACTTCAACTGGCCGCCCGCGCATTGACCACAACGCCGCGGGGTACGGCCGACATCGCCGCTGATGTTGGCTACGAGTCGGAGGCCGCATTCAATCGCGCCTTCAAACGGGAATTCGGATTGCCACCCGCACGATATCGCCGCCAGGCCAAACAACAGCCAAGGTCAAACAAGTTAACCTCCAGACCATCGCAAGGCAAAAAAACTTTTTGGCGTGAACATGCCGAGACTGCCTGAACTGTTGACGGCTTGAGTTTGGTGCGCGAACGCTGAAATCCACAAGCCGGCGCCTTCCCGCTTGCGACTCTCCCTTCACTTTGTTTCAAGCTCCTCTGGATGGTCTTCGCGTTCACGAGGTTTGAGCTAACCGCATAATCCAACGGTTTCCGCAAAAGACTTCGAGTTCGCGTCTGAACGAAAATCAGTTCAGAAAACTTGGAGGTTGGCTGGTTGAATGCAGTTGCTATGTTTTTCTGCACAGATCCTATTTGCCGTCGTGCGTGAGGAGCGAAGAAGCTCTGGCGGTACCGGAATTGGATTTCGTGTCGGACAGCGAGCGCCAGAGACCGATGGATGGGTCTCCTTCGGCGGGCAACCAGACCATGTGGATCGCCTCTTCAGGGCAAGCGCTTATGCAGTGCTCCTCACTGCCACAGTCACTGGGCCGTTCCAGTGCAGCCACACGATTCTGCGTTTCAAGGCAGGCTGGCCCGCAGGCAGCGACACAGAGGCCACAGCCCGTGCAGAACTCCTCAACGATCGCGGGAAGCCATTTGAAAGAGTTTCCGTGTTTCACGATTCTCTCGGTGAAGCTGCGAACCCGAAGTGCCGGCTCGCTGATACGTGACATCGTGAGCCGGGGGACCCAAGACAAAAATGACTTTAGTCACTAGCGCGCGAGGAAAGGTCCGCCGAAACTGCCCGGAAAATCGCCTTTCAGGCCAATAAACGCAAGAAATAAGGGGGTGGTGACTAAAGTCATAGTCGCTCGGAAACCACGCACGGATACTCGCAACCGGAACGTAAATCGCTCGATGGAATGGCTGGGGAGGGAATCATGGCAACACTGGACAGCACAACGGTTCGAGAACTGGCGAGGGCCACTCCCGGCGCGGCACGGGTTTTTGAGAAGTTTGGAATCGACTATTGCTGCGGCGGCGACAGGTCGCTGGCCCAAGCGTGCACCGCCGCGAAGGTCAATGTGCAGGAAGTTGCAGAAGCGCTCGAAAAGCCAGAAGCGCGGGAGGGCCAGCGCGATTGGCAGAAGGCCACTCTTGCGGAACTCGCGAAGCACATTGTCGCGAGGCATCACGAATATGTGCGGCAGGAGATCCAGCGGCTGATTCCGCTCTGCGCCAAGGTAGTCGGTGTGCATGGGAAAAACCACCCGGAACTCGAGAAGATTCAGTCCTCGTTCCTGGCGTTGTCCAAGGAACTGACCGCGCACCTGATGAAAGAAGAGCGCATGCTTTTCCCGTACATCGAACAACTCGAGCTCGCGGCGAATTCCGGAAGGCATCCCGGGGCATCGCCGTTCGGAACGGTAAAGAATCCGGTGCGGATGATGATGATGGAACACGACTCGGCGGGAGAACTTCTGCGCAAGATGCGGGAAGTCTCGAAGAACTACGACTTGCCCGCGGATGCGTGCATGAGTTTCCAGATGCTCTACCGCGCACTTCAGGAGTTTGAGGCCGACCTGCACCAGCACATTCATCTGGAAAACAATATTCTATTTCCTCGCGCCGTCGAGCTTGAGGCCGAGGCCGCCTGAAGGGGAAGGGATCGGGAGAAACCGTCATGCGTGAGGAAAATCCACTGAGAAAAGAGTTCCGGGCCGATCCAAGTGTCGCGGCGGCGCTTCGCGCCATGCGCGATCGGGAAACAGCCATGTCCAGATTGCTGATGACGTTTATCTCAACGGGCTTGGTCTTCATGCTCTTTCCGGGGACTATGCTGGGCGTCTGGAATCTCCTGCAGATCAGCGGACGGGAGCGAGGAGGAGTTATTTCGGCGTCATGGCTGCAGGCGCACGGCCATGCACAGGTGTTCGGTTGGATCGGCAGCTTTCTTCTGGGCATTGGATTCTACTCGATTCCGAAATTGCAGGAACGGGCTACAACAGTCATCCGGTCGGCGTGGGTGTGCTGGGCGTTGTGGACCGCAGGCGTGGCCCTGCGATGGTCCGCGACAGTCTACCTGTGGAACTGGCGGGTGCTGGTTCCGGTGGGTGGCGGTCTGGAGTTGGTGGCGTTTATGATTTTCTTTTCCATCGTGTCGCGACATCGTCCGAAAGATTCCTCGAAGAAGGGACTGGAGCCGTGGGTCTGGGTGGTTATGAGCGCCACGATCGGATTTCTACTTTCGCTGGGCACGAACTTGGTGGCGAGCGTGCAGGCGTCGCTGCACGGGATGGACCCCACCTTCCCGAAGAATTTCGATCAACGGTATCTGGCCTTGCTGGGCTGGGGCTTCCTGGTGCCGTTTGTGTGGGGCTTCAGCGCAAAGTGGATGCGCGTCTTCCTGGGGCTCAAGGCGCTTCGCCCGGGATTCTTGTTCGGTGCGGTGGCTCTCGATTTTCTGGGCGTTGGTTTCGCCGCTGCCGGACGATTCACGATTGCAACTCTTCTTTTGTTCGCGGCCACTTTTTCTTCGGTGGCCGCCATCCGGATTTTCGAGGCCAGCGAACAAGAACCCAAGATCCGTGGAATTCACAAAAGCTTTCCGGTATTTGTACGCATGGCGTACGGCTGGCTGCTAGTCGCCGCAGGACTCGGCGTGGCGGCTACGCAGTGGGATACTTCGGGTGGTTTCTGGGGCGCTTCCCGTCACGCATTGACCGTTGGATTCGTGGGCATCATGGTTCTGTCTGTAGGCCAGAGAATTCTGCCGGCCTTCGCTGGCATGCGCCTGCTCTGGAGCCCACGGTTGATGTTTCTGGGACTTCTTCTTCTCGCGATAGGATGTACGCTGCGTGTGTCTTCGGAGGTGCTGGCCTACCAAGGCTACGCGCAATGGGCATGGCACGTGCTACCGGTCTCCGCTCTGGTGGAGCTCACGGCGTTGTCCGTATTCACAACCAATCTGTTCTGCACTTTTGTGTTGCAGAAGAGCCACGCCGTGAATGAGCCGATGATGGTCGGTGTACCGCAACTCGTTGCGATTGCGAACCCACGTTAGCGGGAGAAAAAGGGCTTTCCTGCGAGGAGTGATTCCCCTGCTTCTTACTCTGAAACGTCGATGGAAAGACCGCATGTGCCGAGCACGCCATTTTGTTTTGCGGTGGCAGGAAGGGAGATGTATCCTTGAGCCTCCTTCCGCCCCCTCAGGTTCTTCCGCGGTTTTTCTTGTCTAATGGGAAGGTCACCTCATCATGTCGACCGATGTACCTAAGGTAACACGACAAGCGAATGCCCAGCTGGCATTGGGAACTGTTTCGTTTGCGGTCTGTTTTGCGGCTTGGGGACTGATTAGCGCGTTCGCCCCGCGTTTCCGGGAAGCCTTTCACCTCACGGCGACACAAACTGCTTTTCTGGTGGCGGTGCCTGTACTTCTCGGCTCCTTGCTGCGCATCGTCACGGGGATGCTAGCGGACCGATTTGGTGGGCGGGCAATTTTTTCTCTGCTGATGATTGTAGTCGCGGTGCCTGCGTATCTCGTGCCGATGAGCGCGGGCTATCGGATGCTGCTGTACGTGGCGTTTTTCCTGGGCTTGGCGGGGAGTTCGTTCGCGGTTGGCGTGGGATTCGTGTCGCGCTGGTTTCCACCGGAAAAACAGGGTGGCGCGCTCGGCATCTACGGACTGGGCAATATTGGTCAATCCGCAGCTGTATTCCTTGGCCCGGTTCTGGCGGTGGCCGTCGGCTGGCACAATATTTTCCGTGGCATGGCAGCACTCCTGGTGATTTGGGGAGTGACCTTCTTTCTGCTCGCACGCAATTCTCCAAAGACCGTCCGGCCCGCAAGTTTGGGGGTGATGCTCCAACTGCTTTCGCGCGAGCGGCTATCCTGGGTGCTCTCTCTTTTCTATTTTCTGACGTTCGGTGGATTCGTCGCGTTTTCGATTTATCTGCCGGTCCTGCTCAAGGATCAGTTCGGACTGAAACCCGCCGACGCCGGTTTTCGGACCGCGGGATTTGTTGTGCTGGCCACGCTGTCCCGGCCGCTTGGGGGCTGGCTGTCGGACAAGATCGGCGGGGCGCGCGTCCTCCAGGTGGTGTTCCTGGGGATTATTCCCTTCGCCCTCTTGATGTCGTGGCCCTCGATGTTGCCGTTCACGGTTGGAGCTCTCGGATGCGCCTTCCTGCTAGGCAACGGAAACGGTGCAGTCTTCAAACTGGTACCACAGTATTTCCCCAAAGAAGTAGGAACGGTGACGGGCCTGGTGGGAGCGATGGGCGGACTTGGGGGATTCTTCCCACCTCTGCTGCTGGGATTTTTCCGCGATCATCTTCATATTGTCTGGCCAGGGTTCGCGCTGCTCGCGTTTCTTTCCGCGGTTCTCTGGCGGACCAACGCGGTGATTTTTTTGGCTAAGCAGGAAAAGAAAGAATTAACTATGCCCGCGTCTCTGACGCGTACGGCGGATCGTCTGCGTGCTGGCGTGACAGCTACGTTTTTCACCGGGCTGTTGGTTGCGGCCATCGTGGTCGGCTCGCGCAATCTCCAGAATTTCGATCCCGCACTTGTCATTTACACGTTTGCTACGATCTTTGCGACCTGGGGCGTGGTCTACCACTACCGCGTATGGCTCGATAAACCTCCGACGCGGGTGTACTGGGAGCGCGGCTGGCAACTCTTTCGCGAGGCAGGCCTTATTCGGGGCACGCTACGTCTGGTGCAGCTAACAACCACCCATCTTGCCGCACAAACCTTCATTCTCCGCCGATCGAGATTACGTTGGTGGATGCACCAGTTGTTGTTCTGGGGATGTCTCCTTGCCGTCGCGATTACGTTCCCACTCGTCTTTGGCTGGATTTCATTCCAGTCGCTTCCCACCGACCAGGAAACGTATGTAGTCTTGCTGTACGGATTCCCGACACAAACCTTCCGGTTGCACACGCTGATTGCGGAACTGTTGTTCCATGGACTGGACGTATCGGCTTTTTTGGTGCTTGGTGGAATTGGGTTGTCGTTGTGGCGGCGGTTTCGCGATCGCGGCGCGCAGGCGGTACAGTCCTTTGCGCTCGACTTTCTGCCGATCATTTTACTGTTCGCAATTTCCGTAACCGGCCTCGCCCTGACGGTGTCCCAGAACTGGATGCGCGGAGAGTTCTACAGTTTCCTGGCGATCCTGCACGCCATCACGGTCATCAGCGCGCTGCTCTATCTGCCGTTCGGCAAGTTCTTTCACATCTTTCAACGCCCGGCGCAGCTCGGTGTGAAGTTCTATCAGGCGGCGGGAGAAACGGGCGAACCCGCCCTGTGCAAGCGCTGCGGCCAGCGATTTGCTTCTCTCATGCACATCTTAGATTTGAAATGCGTCCTCCCGCAGGTCGGATTCGATTACCGGATGGAAGGCTCGGACGCGACGTGGCAGGAACTGTGCCCAGCGTGCAAACGGAAATCGCTCTCGCTCGCACAGCTGCATCTCAAGGAGGAATCGCATGGCTAAGGTGCCAGCCTCGCTAGAATCGCTCCTTGACCGTTTTGGTCCACACCCCGCTTACACGCCTCCGGGTGGATGGCAGGACGAATCCAGAAATCCCGCCCAGCGACTGGTGAAGACGCACTGCTGTTTCTGCGGCCAGCAGTGCGGAATCCAGCTCAAGGTCCGCGGCAACCAGGTAATCGGTTTTGAACCGTGGGAGGAGTTTCCGTTCAACCACGGAATGCTCTGCCCCAAGGGCGTGAAGCGCTACATGCAGGGCGGCCATCCCGACCGGTTGCTTGATCCTTTGATGCGCACTCCACAGGGATTCCGGACCGCTGCCTGGGATGAGGTATTGGACTACACAGCGACGCGTCTGCGGGAGACTCAGGAAAAATATGGGAAAGATTCCGTAGCAATCTATGGCGGGGCTTCTCTCATCTCGGAGAAATCTTACCTGCTCGGTAAGTTCGCGCGCGTCGCTCTGGGCACACGGCACATCGACTATAACGGCCGGTTGTGCATGGTCTCAGCAGGTACGGCGTACAAGCTGGCGTTTGGGGTGGATCGCAGCCCGCTACCGTGGTCGGACATCTTGAAGGCGCAAGTCGTGCTGGTAGCCGGAGCCAACGTCGCCGAATGCGCGCCGATCACCACGGATTATTTGTGGCGGTGCCGCGACGCGGGCGGAAAATTGATCATTATCGATCCGCGCATGACACCGATTTGCCGGAATGCGGATATGTACCTTCCGGTGCGACCGGGCACGGACATGGCCCTGTACATGGGTTTGCTGCACGTCATTCTGCGCGACGGGTTGGAGCGGCATGAGTTTATTTCAAACCACACCATTGGGTTCGAACAAGTGGTGGAATCGGTCCGCTCTTGGGACCCACGCACCGCCGCGGAAAAAACTGGTGTGCCACCGGAATCGATCGAACGCGCAGCCCACCTCTTTGCGGAAGCGGAACGCTCCATTGTGCTTCACGCGCGCGGTGTCGAGCATCAGTCCAAAGGTGTAGAAAACTGCCTTGCTTTGATCAATTTGTGCCTTGCCACCGGCAATATCGGCCGCGAGGGCGCAGGATGCGCCATGATCACGGGTCAAGGCAACGGCCAGGGTGGCCGCGAGCACGGTCAGAAATGCGATCAACTTCCCGGTCAGCGTTCGATCAACGATCCCGAAGCGCGCGCTCACACGGCGAAGGTCTGGGGAATCTCGCCGGAAGAGATTCCGCAAGCCGGTTACTCCGCCGTTGAGATCATGGAAGCGATTCATCGCGGAGAAATCAAGGCACTATTGTCTTGCTGCTTCAATCCCCTGGTTTCTCTTCCCGATTCGAAATATACCCAGGAAGCTCTGGAGAAGCTGGATTTCTTCGGCGTCGTGGATTTCTTCATGTCCGAGACTGCGCACCACGCGGACGTCGTGTTGGCTGGAAGCCTCCAGGAAGAAGAGGAGGGCATTGGGTGCACGAATGAAGGCCGAGTCATTCATATTCAAAAGGCGGTCGATCCGCCCGGAAACGCGAAAGGCGACAGTTGGATTTACTGCGAACTCGCGAAACGATTGGGGAAAGCCCGATACTTTCCGTTCACTTCGACGAGGGAAATTTACGAAGAGCTACGGGAAGCTTCACGCGGCGGACACGCGGACTACTACGGCATCACCTACGAAAAAATCGACAAAAACATGGGGATATTTTGGCCGTGTCCCACCCTCGAGCATCCCGGAACCCCGCGTCTTTTTGAAGACGGCCGTTCGTTCCATCCCGATGGCAAGCATCACTTCGTCGTCACCGAGTGGCGGCAGAGCGGTGATCCCGTCTCGGTGGAGTTTCCGATTTATCTGACGACTGGCCGCGTGGTAAGCCAGTATCTCTCCGGCACGCAAACACGGCGCATTGGCGGTCTCCTCGACCTGTATCCAAATCCGCGGCTGGAAATTCATCCGCGGCTTGCGGAGCAATACCAAATAAAGGATGGAGATTGGGTGACGATCATGTCGCGGCGGAATGAGATCACCCTGCAAGCCATGGTGGTGAAGACGATCCGTCCCGATACGGTGTTCATCCCTTATCATTGGGCCGGTAAGAGAAGTGCAAACCGGTTGACACATCGAACCCTCGATCCCCGCAGCAAGATTCCTGAATTCAAAGTATCGGCCTGCCAGCTTCGCAAAGCAGACGGACCTCCGGACTGGGCCCCCGCGCCTGGTGATCTTGTACCGCAATCAGGAAAGGGCAAAACCTGATGCACGGCTACGAATTCTACGTCGATCCCTCCCGCTGCATCGGCTGTCAGTCGTGCGTGGAGGCGTGCGCGGAATGCGAAACTCATCGCGGCAAGTCCATGATCAATTTCGACTTCATCGATCGCCAGGGAACCACGGCGACCGCGGCGTACGTCTGCTGGCATTGCGACGAGCCGACCTGCGCCATGGTATGTCCCGCGGACGCGATCAAGAAGGGCGACGATGGCATCGTGCAATCCTCGCTGAAACCTCGCTGCATCGGATGCTCGAACTGCGTACTGGCTTGTCCGTTCGGAATTCCGAAGATTTTTCCGGAATACGAGCAAATGATGAAGTGCGACATGTGCTACGACCGTACCTCTATTGGCAAAAAACCCATGTGTGCCACCGTTTGCCCGAGTCAGGCGCTCTCCTATGTACGTCCAGAGGAAATCGCTAAGCGTCGTGAGAAACCGACCAATGTTTTTCAGTTCGGGAAGCAGAAGATCGTCACGCGTGTGCACATGATGGTTCCCGCCGAGACCGAGGCGGTTTCACTCGATGTGCTGGATTACATGTGGGAGGAGTCGTATGTCGCTTTTGCGCAACCCCAGTAAAGAGCCGCTCTGGAAGGACGAGTTCTCAGTATTCACGGGCGACGAACGCTATGTCACCCGCCGGCAGTTTACGAAATTCCTGACGCTCGCGAGCCTTGGCATGTTCGTCGGCAATCTCTGGATTCTGGCTCGGTCTTATTTCGCGAAGAGCCCGGTATTTCCGACTTCCACCGTGGCCACGACCGACGAAATCCCCGTAGGAGGCGTGAAACTGTTCAGTTACCCGACACCGACTGATCATTGCATCCTCGTTCGAACGGGCGAAGACGAGTTCAACGCCTTCAGCCAGAAATGCACGCATCTTTCCTGCGCCGTCTATTACGAGCGCGAAACCAGCCGGCTTGCTTGCCCGTGCCATCATGGCTATTTCTCGGCGAAGGACGGCTCCGTATTGCAGGGACCGCCGCCGAGGCCTCTGCCCCGGATTATTTTGGAGCGCCAGGGACAAGAACTGGTCGCCATCGGGGTGAAGGTAGGTTGATATGCCGGACAGGAATTTCTCAAAACAGAAAAAAGGACTGGTCGCCATTGATGGCGCGATGGCCCTTATCGTTCTGCTCGTGGTGGTGCAGATCTGGCTCCTGAGTGCCGCACTGGAATCGTTCCTGGCCGGGCATTCGGAGACGGCTCTTCCCGCCGCTATTTTCTCCGGCCTACTTTTCCTAAGCTGCGTAGCTTTGACTCTGTTTGCTTCTGGAGTTGACCGCAATTCGCGCAGCGACTAGATTTTGTCATCTTCTTCCAAATTAGCCGTAAGGCATGCCCAGATTTTCCAATTACAATTGAAGAACGTGGTGGTGGACAGTGGATCACACTTTGTTGTTCGACCATGCGTGTATAAACGATGTCATGAGGATTGGAGATTGGCCCGTCCGCTGGCAGCACCGGGAAGGCAGGACTATGAGCGAGAGCGTAGAAACAGTTCTGAGAAAGACGCCCTTATTTGCGAGTCTGAGCGAGGACGAACTGCATGCATTGCGGCGCCGGGTCAGCAGTAAACACTACGACCGCGGGGAGATTCTCTTCAGTGAGGGTGACGCGTGCCGGGGGCTTTTCGTCGTCGGCAAAGGAAAAATTCGCATCTTTAAACTTTCGGCCAGCGGGCGCGAGCAGACACTTGCCATCGAAGGGTCCGGGAGTTCGTTTGCGGAGCTCCCGGTTTTCGACGGAGGAAATTATCCCGCGTCAGCTGCAGCATCGGAAGAAGCGGAAGTGCTGTTCATCTCCCGAAAGGATTTTCAGGATTTCTGCAGGGAGCATCCTGATGTTGGACTAAAGGTGATCGCCGTGGTCGGTTCCCGTTTGCGCCGCCTGGTGGGAATCATCGAAGACCTTTCCTTCACTACGGTCAGGCAGAGACTGATCGCCCTGATCTTAAGATTGGCTCAGACGAGCGCAACTCGGTCCAGCGAGGGTGTGCGCGTTGAGCTGAGTAAGACCCAACAGGATCTCGCCGCGGAATTGGGTACCGTGCGCGAATTGATCTCCCGGAATCTCGGCCGCCTTCAGGCCGAGGGCTATGTCGACGTCAATGGACGCAGTATTGTCGTCAAAGATCTAGCAGGGCTGAAACGCGAACAAGAATCTCCCGATTGATTCACGTCCGGGCTCGCGGGAGCCTACTGGTGCAACCGGCCGATCTACTTGGCTTGTACTGTGGAGTGCTCCCGCCTCATTTGCGCCGAAAGCTCCTTAATCTCGGTCAAGTCGCGCTGCATCTCGCTCCATCCGTACCACAACGCGTAGTCGGGGCTCGCATGAAAAGTTCCTTGGAAAGTTCGCATTCGATGTTCGAGGAACATGACGAACAGCTTTTGCTCCACCACGGTTGGTGCATCGTGGAAGGTGAGCAGATTGGGAAATGCATAGGGATAATTTGCTGGCTTAGGCAGTACACCATCCCGGTAGAGTCCGGCCACTTCTTGAATAGCTTGGGCCATCAGATGATCCGCGCTCTTAATCATCTCGTCTCCGTGCTGGAGTTGATCTTTGGCGAAGTTTATGGAGTGACACTGGTTGCAGGTCTTGACCATTTTGTCTCGCTCTGCCTGGAACGAGGCCTGGTCCAATCGAGCTAGGTCAGCCGCTTTAACGACGTCCAGAAGTTTTGTCGGCTTCCTATCCGGGTCCAACACACCAAGAGCCTGCAAAATGGTCACACGGTCCACCGTCCACTCCTTGTCGTCTGGCATTGGTAGCCTCACGGCCAGGAAGCCCCAGGCGGTGCGTACTTCGTGATTACCTTCCTGCATGTGACAGGTTTGGCAAGTAGGAGCGGCGGATTCGCTGTTTTGAATCTTCAGTTGTTTCAACTCCTCACGCACACCATGTTTCGAGGAGGAATACATTTCCCACTGTGGATGGTCAAATCCCATGTGACAGGTCTTACAGGCTTGAGGAGACCTAGCCTCCTCGGTGGAGAAGGTATGCCGTGTGTGACACGAATCGCATGAGGCATTTCCAAAGCGAACTCCCGTTTTCGCAAGCGTGGCAATCTGTTCCGGTGACTTGATTCCGATCTTATGGCACCCTCCACAGCCCTTCATACCTTCGGTCATGGCCATGGGCTGGTAGTGGATGGTGGGCATGGCTTCCATCGCTGCCCAAGCAATGGCGTGTTTTCCCTTTTTGAATTGCTCGACGCGGTCCGCGTGACACTGCCCGCAGGTTTCCGGAGTTGGTATTTTTGCCTTCGCTGCATCCTCTGCCGTGGTGTGGTCAATGCCGTGGCACGCCTCGCACCCGATTCCCATACCCGCGTGCTTGCTCAGTTTCCAATCATTTACGACGTTTGGGGTGACTTTGGCGTGGCACGCCTCGCATTTTCCCCCATCTTTGCTTTCCGCTGCGGCAACCCCAGTTCCCAACAACTCGAAAATAAATACACAACACACAGGAATAACGGTCTTCCAGGGCTTCATGAAAATCTCCCTCGTTTGAGCTCGCCTCGATTGACACACAACTCGCGCAGGAACATTAAATGCCCGGCGCGAAGCGTGGCTGTGACTTTAGTCTCAGGTAAATGGAATTTCTAGTTGAAATCAAAGGCGGGGATATGTAACGAGCTGCGGGGGAGGAGGGCTGGTATCCCGATGAAAAGGTACAAATCGAAGCAGATCGTCGCACTGCTGCAGCAGATTGAAGTGGAGATTGCGAATGGGAAGACCCCTCCACACGCCTTGCAGCGATGCGAAAATACCCTCGAGCGCCAATCCTGCCAACTCTGTAAAAGCTCCTTCTTTAAGTCAGCAGGATTGCAGGGGAGAGCGCGCTTAGACGGGTGCAGCGAACACAAATGACAGCCAACTCACCTGCTACCGAATCCTTAATTAGGATAGACATTTCGATCAAGCCACGTACCGCTTCTCTCTAGATTTTCAAGAAGATTTTCTTTCGCCACAGAAACCACAACAAAATCCAGCAGATCAGCACTGCTCCCAACGAATAAACCAGCGAGGCATTTGCAGTGGCGAGTCCCGCCGCTCCGAGCCACCCTTGTGCGGCTTCGTGCCAATTCATGGTCGCTCCGTTTGGTCCTTTGGCGGTGAACGTATACCCTGGCCCATAGATCAACGAGTCGGCCACGAACCCCGCAATGGCGTTCATGCCGAATACCAGAATCGGGATCGTCCATGTCCCTCGCCAGCGCTTCACCTCGAGCATCCAGTACAGTAGCGACAAAAACAGCAACGCCAATCCTGAACTGAACAATACAAACGAACTGGTCCAGAGGTTCTTATTGACCGGAAACCACCGATTCCAAATTGCTCCAGAGATAATTCCGGAAATCCCAAACACCACCGTCCCGCCCAGCAATCCGCGGCCTTCTTTCTGCTTTTTCAGCCAGTGGCCGGTGAGGACTCCGATAAGCGTGGTTCCGATTGCCGGGATCGTGTGGATGATGCCTTCCGGATCCCTGTTCCCGTTATATAAATGGCCCATGAACAACTTTCGATCCAGCCATGACGGCAGATTCTGCACTTGATCCATGAAGGGGATGTCGCGACCGGGAAATCCTGCGCCTGGCACCGGCACAAACCGCAGTAGGGCCCAATACCCGACCAGGCAGGCGACTACCGCGATCAGTTGTCCCCGGCGCCCCGCCCACAGTTCTAAGATCGCTGCAAAGAAGTAGCACAGCCCGATCCGTTGAGTCACTCCTTCAAATCGGTAGCTGTGCCAGTCCAACCCGATAATCGGGGACGCGTTCACGAGCAATCCAATTGCAATCAGGATCAGGCTCCTCTTGATCGCATGGACGAAAATCTGCCGCTTCGTCTGGCCGTGCTCCAGGCGTGCCGCAAAAGAGTAGACCATAGAAATTCCGACTAGAAAAAGGAAGGAGGGAAAGATGAAGTCCGCTGGAGTCCATCCATTCCACTTAGTATGTACTATGGGCCAGTACGCGTGCTCGTCGCTGCCCGGATTATCCACCAGGATCATCCCCGCGACCATCAATCCTCGATACACGTCCAGACACATCAGCCTCCGCGACGAGTTCCTTATCAGATCATCCATAAATACCCCTCGGTGCGTGTAAAGACCTCGTGAGTATAAACCTCCCCGCAGGGAAATCCCCGGGTCGCACGGTCCACCGGTAGTTTGGCGATCGAGTTCTTCCGGAAAGAAGAGGACGGCGTTTCGCAGCAACGTAGAAGGGACCAGAAACGGGGATGGCCTGATCCTAATGACGAGCGCTGTTGGTACTGAAACCCACATCTCTGCTAATCGAAGACTATTCAATCTCTAGCTGTTCAGTCACATTTAAACGTGTTATCTTTCCGCCCAGTTATAGCCCCTATGCAGTACCCCATGTGCGAGCAACTCAACGATACAACAGGACGAACGAGCGCTTAACTTCGTCCATTGGGATCTCCTCATTCGACCTAAGAAAAACCGGCAATTCCGATACCAGCATCCCCAGAGACAACTCGCTTTCTAGCGAACGGAAATGAGAACCCAGAAAAAAAGCCAGCTATTCGTGACTCTACTTGCTACTAGTTTTGCCTGATTTGAGGGTGTTCTATCTCCCGCAGAATCTGGCGACTCGGTGAAATTAAGAATGCGTGTTGAAAACAAGAGACATGCCAACGTGTTGCTCCACGACGGTATTTGAAACCGATGTCTGTTCGCCGGTCCCAAGGGGCCTTGAGGCAACATGCACGGAAAGCCGACTTTCCTTCAAGTAACAGCCAGCTATCTCCAAGAACCAGTCGTTAGTCGTATGAATGATTAGGCACCTTAGGAAATTCAGCCGCTCATCCTGAACTGAACAGTAACCTCCATCTCAACGGGCACCGGCGTACCGTTCAGCAAAGTTGGCCTGTACTTCCATTGACTCACGGCACCGAAGGCCGCCTGAACCAGCAAGGGATTGCCAGAGACAAGTTTCATCTGGGTTACATCACCGGTTGGGTCGATCACGCAGTTAAGAATCACATCTCCTTGTGCGCGAATCTGTCTTGCAAGAACCGGATACTGCGGCTGAACACTATGGATTAGAAGTGGGGGTTGAACTTGACCGCCAACGCGGTACGGCCCCTTATGCAGTGGGGCTTTGGGCGGGGGAGGTGCGGGAGGAAGGAAATGGGTGGACCCTCCGAGAATTCCACCGATTACACCACCTAATTGTCCCCCGGGGACGCCTCCGGAAACACCGCCCAGCACTCCTTGCGTCGGCTGTGGTGCATTCTGCAGGTCTTTGATCTGTGCAATCGTTTTTGGGATCACGCGCGGGGCATAGAGGGTATGCCCCGTAAGCAACAGTTTGGGCCGATGGAATGCGTGCGCAACCGCGGCGGCCGGAGGAGGTGGCGGTGGAGGCGGGGCAACCAAATACGTTGTTTCCATGTGCGTCAGACCCATGGCGTTGGTAAAAAAAAGCGGTATCAAAAGTATGAGCGCGACAAGGGCGCTGTGGGCTAATCCCGAGACAATAAAATCAATCAGGCGTCTCGGGCGCGTCATGCGATTATTCTCCAGCATGCCAGCCGAGAGGTTGGCACCCGGGTTCAGACGGACGCGATAACTCCGAGGATCGCGTGGCGGGTTTTTTGAGATCGACTCTGGGTCTGGGCCGGCAGACTCCTCGACTAATTGAACAGAATTTGAGTTTGGCATTTCTCTTCCCTCGCTTTGCTAACGCTGAGAGGGGGAGATGCTCTTTCTTTCCGCGAAAAAGTTATACAGCCAGACGAAGAGCACTCCGGCAATAGCACCGTCCAAGGCACCTTCCACCGTGCGACCCAGCACACTCTCCATGGAGTGGGCCCCATGGAACCAGGGATAAACCGAATTCGTCATTTGGAGAAGGCTCGTACCGTAGCTTGGATCGATGAAATTAATCAATCCAACCAAGAGTATCGCCCCTCCCCACAGGATGGCGGCGGAGATGACTGCAGCTCGTAACGAAAGCCTCATATATTTATCCTCCTCTCAATCTTCTACTTCGAATAATGGAAAGCCGAACCGCGCGGACTTGACCACCTCACTTCTGGATTAATACTGCTTGATTGTTTTGGCCTTTGAGCTGCGCGAGCAGAGCTTCATGGGTCCCGAGTGGCGGGCGGCCATTGCCAGAATCGTGAGGGAAGCAGCGGCCACCGAACACCGCGATGGTTCATAGAGAATAAGCGCCCGGACATGATTTCCTCCCTTGAGGTGCTATCTGATCGAGCGATAGGGCCTCCCGCCCTCGGGTAACAATCGATTCAAGAACATCAGATGAGAGGGCCGAGCCAGCTAGCCACGTTAATGCAGCGTAGTCGTCGTTACCTGATAAGTCTCGACTTCGGGCTTATCCTTGATCGAATTCCCCAGAATCTGGAGCATTTGGAGATATTGGCCCTTCGCAAAATTCTCGGCATTTTCCTGTGAATCCCAGAGGCTAATCGCCTCGGCTCGGGACGCCTTGGCGTTAACCAGCACCAGCTCGTCCCGAAATCCATGTTGTTTGCGAAGCAGTGGAATGATCTGATTCTCCATGGTCCGGGCAAAGTCTCCCGCCACATTGGGTTGTAAGTGTAAGCTCACTCTTCTTGCAAACATGGTTATCTCCTTGTGGAAGCGGCTCGAACGAGGACTTGCGTTTATAGACCGGCAATGTGGGTGCGAGGCCGCTCCTTTCTTTGAGTCATGGCCGCAGCAAACGACACCCAACAGCTAATTCCTGGCGTTGAATTGGCACGTCCATTATATCGTGATGCGATATATGTGAAACGGGGTTGCCTCGGGGTCACTCGTGAAGCAACTATATCGTGATGCGATACATCTTATTAGAAGGCCGCACTCGCAGAGCGGTGCCAGCGGGTAAATCAGATTCGAACTCTGCGTATCTAGGCAAAGAACCGGCACCTCCTTCTTGACTCTGCCACTAGACGCAGAAACACATTTGTGGGGAGGAGATAATGAAACCTTTGCAAAAGAAGATGTCCATCGGGCTGTGCGGTCTTTTTGTGTGCGCCCTCGCTGTAGGCGCCGCGTTCCGGGTAAAAGAGTTGCGCTGGCCAAGTCATTCCGTGCTGGGCGCAGCGAAGGTATCGGTGCGCACCGCCAAGGAAGAGCAACCACCCACGCTGTCGGACTTTCGCAATGGTTTCAACTCCGTTATACAAGCGGCATTACCGGCGGTAGTGAACATTTCTTCCAGCAAGGTAGTCAAACAACAACAATTCAATACACCTGAACTATTCAATGACCCTATGTTCCGCCAGTTCTTTGGCGAGCAGTCTACCCCTTCCTCCCCGATGCCAAAGGCAGAACGCGAATACAGTCTCGGTTCTGGCGTTATTGTTAGTCCGGACGGCTATATTTTGACCAACAATCATGTCGTTTCGGGTGCTTCCGACGTTGAGGTTTTCACCCAAGAAAGAAAGAAATACAAAGCGAAAGTAATAGGCACAGACTCTCGCACGGATATTGCAGTCTTGCACATCGAAGCGACAGGACTTCCCACGTTGCCGCTAGCGAATTCCTCCCAAGTGAGAGTCGGCGACCTGGTGTTTGCGATTGGCGATCCGTTTGGCGTGGGCGAAACGGCCACAATGGGAATTGTGAGTGCTACAGGCCGAGGCCTGGGAGGCACCATCGAGCGTTACGAGAACTTTATTCAGACCGATGCTCCGATCAATCCCGGCAATTCGGGCGGGGCGCTCATCAATCTTCAAGGCAATTTGGTGGGTATAAACACCGCCATCATTTCTGGTGGCGGCGGCAATCAAGGAATCGGCTTTGCCATTCCCATCAATTTAGCGCACAGCATCATGGACCAGCTTGTCGATCATGGCAAAGTGATCCGCGGTTACCTTGGAGTTTCGATTCAGGGAGTGGATCCTGACCTTGCCAAGGCATTTGGTTTGTCTCACGGTGGCGGCGCCTTGATCGGAGACGTCCAGCCGAACAGCGCGGCAGCAAAGGCAGGAGTCGAAAGGGGAGATGTCGTTCTGCAACTGAACGGTCAAGAGGTCAGTGGCCCGGAGGATCTGAGCGTTCGCATATCGCAACTAGCGCCGGGTTCCATTGCGCATCTTAAGATATTCCGCAGCGGGCAATCGAAAGATTTAGACGTGGCCCTCGGAGAGTATCCGGAGAATGCCGGAGGCGGCTCGGTAGAAACGGAAGAGAAAGCGCCAGCGGCTTTGAAAGGCCTGCACGTACAAAACCTGACCCGGGATATCGCGAAACAACTCGGCTTGCCACTTACTGCAAAGGGCGTCGTGGTCAATGACCTTGACCCCGCGAGCCCTGCTGCGGATGCGGGGATTCAGCAGGGCGATGTCATCCAGGAAGTGAATCGTAAGCCGGTACATAACTTGGAAGAGTATCGTCAAGCACTGGCTATAGCAGGCAACCAATCCATATTGCTGCTAGTGAACCGCGGAGGCACAACGCTGTTTGTTGTGGTCGCCGCACAATGAAAACCCAGGCGGGGAACGCCCACAGACTCGGGTAAACACTTTTCCGGAGGGATTTATCGCAGTAGGAGAAACATCATGGGAGCGATAAAGAGATCGGCTTTGGCTGCCACGATTCTTTTGCCCGCTTTGTTCGCGCTGTCCAATGGAAAACTCCAGAATGATGACAGAGAGCGGCGAAAAGCAGAAATTGAGCGTGGCCGTTATTTAGTGGAAGAAGTTGCAAAATGTACGGAATGCCACACACCGCGAAATGCCCGTGGAGACCTAGACCATGCGGCGTGGCTGCAAGGCGCGCCCATCTGGATTATGCCTGTCAAGCCGATTCGGAATTGGGCAGATCGCGCACCCACGTTGGCTGGGCTGCCGGGCATGACAGAAGAGGAAGTTGAACGCGTCCTGGAAAAGGGTGTGGGACTCGATGGCGATACCTTGCGACCCCCAATGCATGTCTACCACATGACTCATGAGGACGCGAAAGCGATTGTTGCCTATTTGAACTCATTGCCACGACCGCATCATTAGTCTCGGTAAGTACAGAAATGGGAGGTGCTTGCTAACAGGTGCACTAAGAAAAACTGGATGGAGAGTGAGCGCTTCGGGGAGGACAAATGCGAATCCTGCTGGCAGTCGATGGTTCGAGAATTTCTCAAGCGACTACGAAGTCCGTCGTCGTTCAAGCGAGACCAGAAAACGACCTGATACTGGTGGTACACGTCGTCGACGCTATGACCAATCTGCTTCCGGACATGAGAGCGTATTATCCAGGAGTTGAACTCGGCCGGAACGCTCAACGTAAGATCGCAGAGGAAATTGTTTACGACGCGAAGGAATTGCTTGGTTCTGCTCACTTAAGTGCGACTGAGGACATCGAATGGGGCGACCCGAAATCGAAAATCATTGACGTGGCCGTTGAATGGCACGCTGACTTGATCGTCCTCGGGTCTCACGGAAAAACAACCCTGGAGCGCGTTTTGACCGGAAGCGTTGCCGATTACGTTATGCGGCACGCTCCCTGTTCAGTCGAACTCGTCCGGAGATCTTATGCCCATGAGGGATTAAAGCGTGATGCTGGAACATCGAGCGACCATATCGATAGAATCCTTGTGGCAATTAATGATACAAGGGCCTCGGAGATGGCAGTACGCTTTCTAAGCAAACAAATACATTCAGAACGGACGGAGGTCCGAGTATTCCATGCAATCCAGCCACTGGATGTTTTGCTGAGCAGGGAAATGGGTGGTTATGATCCTTGGCTTGAGCAAGTATTGGAAGACCAGACGAGAGATGCAGAAAAGCTCGTTTCCAAGGTCGCTCATGAATTCTTCGAAAAAGGCATCAAGGTGTCCATGCGAACCTTGGAGGGTGATGCGAGATCAAAGATTCTGGAGGAGTCTCGGGAGTGGAAGGCGGATCTGCTCGTTATCGGTTCTCACGGGCGAAAGGGCTTTGCCCGTTTCTTGAGCGGAAGTCTATCGGAAGCCCTGGCACATCACTCAACCTGTTCCGTAGAAATTGTCAGGAGTTCAGAGTCCGACATAGCAGCGGAGGCCGTTGAAGGCGCAGATGGATGTCTTCAGAAGATGAACCTAGGTCCTTCAGGGAACCGCGTTTCATGCCCTTACGTGGGAGCCTAAATTCATGAAAGTGGTTCCAATGAAGCGGGTCAATATAATTGGTGATGAGACTGTGCAGTATCGACTGGTTGGTGAAATTCACAATCTGGGAGCTAGCGGGTATACCTATTATCTTGTGCATGGGGCGGGTACCAAAGGAGGAGTTCGACCGCGCCACGGAGAGCCAGGAAATACGAAGATTGAGGTCGTATGCACGGCTGACTTGGCGGAGCAAATCTTGCAGCACCTTGCAGATCATTACTTGGGTAACTACGCCATGATTGCATTCGTGGATGATGTGGCAGTGGTTGGAAGTCAACAATTCGTTATTCAACGCGACGCGCTGAGGAATTAACCGTCATGAACACACCAGAACTTGACCGTCTGCGCTTTGCCTACAAGCGCGCCGTAGATGCATGGGTCGAGGTCATTCGCGAAGAAGAGACCCTTGCCACTGCCGACCATTCGATGACCGCAATGGAGAAGTGGGACGATGCTCACTTCAAGGAACAAGAGGCCCAGAAAAAAGCCGCAGCAGCGCGGGAAGCATACAAGGACGGCCTCCGCTCGGTGAACTACGACATTTGATGGTCCCGTTGGTTTTGCTTTTGGTATTTGAATCTTACAAGACCACACTGATTTTCCGGAAGCACTGGAAGGGCGAGCACGTCAACCGTCATGGGGTTATCGCGAAGCTTAAAATTTAGCAGCGTCCCGTTGGGCCGGGGTACCTTGAGTGTGGCGTTCACTTCCATCCCGAACTTCGGATTTGGGCCCGCGGTGGGAAGCGGGCATGAAAAAGTACCTGCTTATGGGACCCATCGCGGCATATACGCGACGGGCAAATGCGTGAATCACGAGCAAAGAGTTGGAGAGATGCACTAGTGTACGCCGGTAGCAGCCGAGGCTGCTTGTGCGGAGGGTGAGGTTCCTTCGATCGCCGCTCTGACCCCCTCGCAACTTCCCGAGCCGTCCAGGCACTCCTGTAGCTGACGGTCCTCTGTGGTCCGGGCTACCAGCAGTTGATCCTCTTTCCTAAGCTTTGTTTGGTCGCACCTGCCGATTCCCTCCAGACAGGACTGCAAATTGTTGTCATATTTCGCGGCGGCGGCTTCCTGTTTTTCCTGGGGCGTGAGTTGTGCTTCGTCGCATTCGCCAAGTCCGTCCAGGCAGTTTCGCCAGTTCTGGAGACGGTGCACCTGGGCCACAGAGGTACGCTCGGAATCTGTGAGCAGCTTTTGGTCGCAACTGAAGTATCCGTCCAGACAATTCTGCAGATTAAGATCGCGGTCTACGCGGTTCAACTCTTGTTTCTGTTCTGAACTCAGATTTTTCTTGTCACATGTAGGCGAGCCACTGAAGCAATCCGCAAGATTGCGGTCTATCGCGGCCTGCCTCACAGCCTGGGCTTCCTGCGGGCTCAGAGCGTGCATATTGCATGCGCTAAAGCCTTCGAGGCATAGCTGAAGAGTCTGGGAGTGGGGAACCTTGAAGCTTTGGGATCTCAGCCCTAAGGGAACGATACTGGCGAGCAATGTGGCACCCAGGATCAAAGAGCGCTTCTTCATCGAAGTCCTCCCGAGATGGCTCGCCATTGATGACGTTGAAACGCGCACCGCGAGCCCGTCGATTCGTCGGCGGACACATCCCACCCGGTTAGACGGCCGACGCCGGCCAATGGTTAGGCGGCGATCCCGTTGAGGACACCTATATATCGTACTACGATATATAATTCGAGGCAACCACAATCAGAATATATCGCATCACGATATATGTAGCTATGCGCCCCGCTGAAGGCCGTAGGGCCCGCGGTGGGCCGGCGATACACGCTCTCGTTAGGCTGATTGATCTGTGATTTCCACCTGGGTTCGTCATATCTGGAATGCAACTGTCGAGAAGGAGATTCCAAAATGCAAATGAAACATCTATCGGTGTTTTCCTTATGCTTGTCGGCTCTGAGTCTGTGTGCCTTGCCTCTGTTTGGCCAGTCCACCGTGGAAATGGGCAAGCTAAAGATTCACGTCGACCCAAAACAGGCCTACGTCTTTGTGGATGGAAAAGCCATTCGCGACGGCAGTCAAACGATTGAGCTGGCTGCGGGCGACCACAAGGTCGGCGTTTATAACCATGGTTATCTGCCCAAGGCTCAGCAAGTCCACATTGGAGCCGGAGAGACGACGGATTTGCGCGTGGCCTTGCAATCTTTCGGGGATATGGTCTCCGGACCGTTTGCGGGCATCGAATTCAAGGGTCATCCGAGGGCAGCGGTATTGCTGAATGGGCAAACGCCCGACTATTTTGTCGGTCACGTGGACGAGTTCGATTGGAATTGGATTTGGCATCAGCGTCTGCTCGTGAAGCCGGGAACTTATAACGTAACCATCACCCGCGAAGGAAATACGATTTGGTCCGGCGCCGTGACTGCGAAGGCTGGCGAACAGGTGACGGTGGATCTCAACAACAACGGAGCGATGAAGACAAAATCGTGGAAGGAAGGTCTGACGCTGGGACCTCAGCCTCGGTTCCATGCCGGAATCGCGAGCGCCACGGTGCCAGTGGCCCCTGTTTCAGCCACACTTTCGGCAAATAGCACGCAGGTGGGATGTGAAGAGCCAACGACTTTAAAATGGGCGTCCGCGGATGCCGCGGACACTTCCATTTCGAATATTGGAGAAGTGCCGCGGGACGGGAACAAGTCTGTGGCACCGACCCATAACACCACTTATGTTCTGACAGCAAAAGGGCCGGGAGGAGAGGTCACGCGAAGCGTGACGGTTGACGTGAGTGGACAGCCCACCGCCTCGATCACGGTGAGCCAGGCCGAGGTGCGGTATCACAAAATCGGTGACAAGATCGTGGAACAAGACTCGGCGATCTTGCACTGGTCAGCCAACAACGCGAACTCCGTCCGTGTAGAACCTTTTGGCAGTGATGCAATAACGGGAAGTCAAACTATAACGGCGACGCCGGAGGAAACTACGACTGGTCCTATAAACGAGGAAAAAACTTATACGCTGACGGCAACGAATGCCTGCGGCCAAACAACAACCAAAACAGCGACGTTGCACATCGTTGGGTCGATCGATCCGCCTCCAGCAACCACACTGGCAAGCTTGTTTTACCCCACCGCGTACCCGACTCGTCATCACCCCAAAGTGGGCTTGGTCAACAGCGAGCAGCTGGCGTTGGCCAACGCAGCCACGCAATTCAAAACGTATAGCATTTACGACGAGAATGCGACGTTGTCGGTGGTTGGACATGCTGATGTGCGCGGGTCCGAGAAATATAACAAGGCGCTCAGCGAGCGACGCGCCGAACTTGTGAGAGCCTTCCTGATTGACCAGGGAATTCTCGCCGACAAAATCAAGGCGCGTGCCGAAGGCAAAGACCAGCAGATAGACATGCAGACCGTCAAGACGCTCGAATCCAAAGGCCAGGCAAAGCCTGTGAAGTGGATGGCGGCACACCCGAAGGCTACATGGCTGGCCTACAACCGGCGCACCGATATCGTTTTGGAGCCTGCCGGAACGACGTCCACAAAGATTTATCCCGTGCAGTCGGCTGATGCGCGAATTCTCTGGCAGCGTCCGGAGCCCAGCCTGAAGATGGTCGAGAGAGCCTCGAAAGAGAGTTCGAGCGTGCAGCAAGCCACTCTGGGGAGTGCTGGCAAGTAACCTTGTCTGAGCGGAATCGCCGGGCGCGCTTGTGACACAACAACGAGCAGCGCCGCCTGCGGACCTTCCGACATTTCGGGCGCTGCTCGCGCCGGTTCCACGGAATGTCCTGTCGCTTGTGGAACAGAGATACCCTTTGGTCCCCACCGGTTCCTGGGGAAAGGAGAAAGATGATGTCCGAAACGCCGATGAAAAATATTAATCCAGAGGACGTTCCGATCGGGGTGAACACGTCTGGGTGGAGCGCGGAAGTGCAAGAGATGTTCGATGTGATTGCGCGGCGCGCGTACGAGCTGTTTGAGTCCGGCGGATGTCAGCATGGTCATGATTTGGAGCATTGGCTGCGAGCTGAGTCCGAGCTGTTTGAACGGCCGGCGCTGACAATGGCCGAATCACAGAACGGAGTTACGGTCCTTGCCGACGTTACCGGATTTGCTCCGAGGGAGCTGGAAGTGGATCTAGAGCCACGGCGCATCACGATTGTCGGAAAGCGTCCCCATGCCCAGGGAAAGAAAGCTGGAGAGAGTACTTCCGCGCAAAACAAGGCGCGAATGCTCATGGAAACGATCCTACTGCCCGTGGAAGTAGACATGAAAAGCGCCTATGCGCATCTGAACCGAGGCATTCTGGAATTGGACTTGAAAAAGGCGATCGCTGCGAAGCAAAAGCGGTCGCGACCTGGCACTATGCGGCATAGAGTCTGATGGCAAGGTGTAAGCCGAGTCCGCAGCTACTTCTCATTTGTCTATCTGATGAGAAGTTAGCAGGTTTCCACCCTAGCCGGAAAACGCGCTATTTACACGAATGGGTCCCAACATGAGCGGAAGCCTTTTTGTGGATCCAAACGAAAGAATTTGTGCCTACGGTGCAAAACTGTCATTTCAAGTGCCTCTCTGCCCCTCAGTCAGTGAGCGATTAGATTAAAAATTGGCATCCCAGGAAAAAACTGCTTTAGCCTGGAAAGCGGGCTGCACAAAATCGCTTTCATTGACGGGCAACTCCATCTCAATTTCATCCGGTACCCAGACCCCGGGCCGGATTTCCTTGCGCGTGCTTTCAAAGCAGTAGTAGAAATCCTCGCGCAAGTGCAATGGGTTATTACGCCGGATTGGGTGGTAGCGCCCTTGAAACTGGACAATCAAATGGTCTTTTGAAGAGACCCAGACTGATCCCGCAAACTGCCAAGACCCAGTAACTCGAAAAGGAGTCAGTTCGTAGACAATGCAAGGCGTGTTGCGGAAAGTCTCTTTTCCAACCTGCTTCCATCCGTAGTTCGTTGCATTCAAATGATGGGGATCCAGCAGCGCCATGTCGGCATAGGCCGCCAGCGGCCAACTATAGAAAGGGTGATGCCAGCGAATGTCCTGGTGAGTGACGCGCACCGTTGGTCTTTCGCCGAACCGAACGTCACCAGTGAACTGATTTACAGGGAGGTTGGCTGTGGAGGCGTTTTTTCGTTTAGAAAGTTTTTGCACCGATACAAGGATAGAGGGCCTCGAGGTCGAAAGCGCTGCTCTTAGCTTTTTCTCCTTACACAGCGCTTCCTTGACCATTTGAACTTCGTAGGGGGATAGAGAGTTGAGTCCTGACTCGGCATTAGTCTTTGAATCGAGCGGTAAGCCAAATTGGCATTCTTGGCCAAATTCCTTTGAGCAACTCGCGCAGAGCGAGCAAAGCAAGAGACTAACCAGGCGAAATATGGACATTTCCCTTCTCCTAATCATATCAGTAATGGTATTACGTTAAGGATAAACTATAAGGAGGAGACGCAATTCGCATTCCAAGTAATCTGGGAATTCGGGAAGCGATTCATTTTGTGGGGCTTGAAATTGGAAGGGCGAATGGATTGGGCCAGCTAGTTCCATATTGGAAATCCAGTTCGGTTCAGAATTTCAATATGGAACAAGCTGCGAAGAAGGCTGTACTCACGCCTGAAACGCTGCTGCTCCCGATTCCTGCATTACCAATGGTTTACTCTTCGCCAATATCTTCACTCCAAATGGCTGGGTTTTTGCTGATGTACTCACCCAGCAGGTTCGCGCATTCCTGGGAATCCAGATCAACAACCTTTACACCCAGCGAGCGCAGCCAGTCGATTCCTCCCTGAAAGGTTCTGCTTTCGCCGACGACCACGGTGCCAAACCCAAACTGCCGCACCAAGCCACTGCAATACCAGCAAGGCGCCAGCGTCGTTACCATGATCAATTTTCGATAGCTCTTCTGCCTGCCGGCATTTCGAAACGCATCGGTTTCTCCATGGACCGAAGGGTCGCCCTGCTGGACGCGGCGATTGTGTCCTGCCCCAATCAATTTGCTGCTTTGGTCAAAAATCGCAGCGCCAATCGGGATACCGCCTTCGGCGAGGCCCTGGCGCGCCTCTTTGATCGCTACTTCGAGCATGGCTTGATAATCCAACGCTTCGCTCATTCTCTCTCCTGCCGTCTGCTACCGGGTTTCTAGTGTTATAGCACTGAGTTTCCAACGATTGAATTCATGGCAGCGGCATTTTGCATGGGATACGCGCTCAACCCGGAGGTTCTCGTGTGGTATTCTCCTGCGCACGATTTCTTCGCATGAAGCCAGGGTTTCGATCGCAAACAGAAACGAACTCAGCGGAGACCGCCACGACCCATGTCGCAAACCCAACCTGATGCCGCGGCATACGGTCTGAGGCGCGGAGTCCTTTCACCGATGGAGATTCTGGCGCAGTCAGTCTCCACGATTGCGCCTACCACAACGCCGGCCGCAACGATTCCACTGGTCTGCGCCCTTGCTGGCAACGGCACGTGGTTCGCCTATGTTCTGGCAACTACCGCCATTCTTCTGGTGGCTCTATGTGTCGGCAAGTATGCAAGGTTTTCCGCTTCGCCAGGTTCGCTTTACTCCTATGCTTCGATGACTTTGCCGCCGCCACTCGCCGCCACGGCTGCGTGGAGCCTTCTGCTCGCTTATGTCGCTACCGGCGCCAGCGTGATCGGCGGCTTCTATCATTACGGAGTGCTGCTTTACCGCGACGCCACCGGCCATAGCCTATCGGCGGTGTTTCTCGCCCTTCTGGTAACGGCCATTTCTGTGTGGATTGCCTGGCGCGACGTAAAGATATCGGCGCGGCTGATGCTGTGGATCGAGGCGACGTCGGTCTCGGTCATTTTGATCGTGGTAGCGCTGGTACTTTGGCACAGCGGCTGGCATCTGGATTGGCAACAACTCCGGCTGCGAGGCATGACGGGCAGCGGCCTGCGACTGGGCCTGGTGCTGGCGCTCTTCAGCTTTGTGGGTTTCGAAAGCGCCACCACGTTGGGCTCGGAAGCGCGCGATCCATTGAAAACGATCCCGCGCGCCGTGATTCAAAGCGCGCTGCTTGCCGGAGCGATCTTCACTGTTTGCGCCTATGCGGAAGTGCTTGGCCTGAGGAGTGTTGGCCAGGATCTGGGAACCAGCCAGGCGCCGATGCGAACGCTGGCGCAAGTGGGGGGTGTTCCGATCTTTGGATTACTGATCGACATTGGCGCACTGGTCAGCATGTTCGCAGGCACGCTGGCCTGCATCACCGCGGCGGCGCGCGTGCTCCTGCTGATGTCCCACCATGGGCTGGCGCATGGTTCGCTCCGCAAGACTCACATTCGGCATGAGACTCCTGCACTGGGAATCTTCGTTTCCGGCACGGCCGCGGTCCTGCCGGTTGCGATTCTGGCGGCGCGCGGCGCCAGCGGCCTCGATGTATATGGCTGGATGGGATCGTTGGCAACGTACGGATTTATCGTCGCTTACGCATTGGTGTGTTTCGCCCTGCCGCGCTACTTGAGGGAGCAAAATGCCTACCGGCGCGGCGCGCAACTTATTCCGTGGCTGGCTGGTGCGGCCATGTTGCTGGCACTGGTGGGGAATCTCTATCCGGTTCCCGAGGGGCCTTATGGAAAGCTCCCCTACATCTATATGGCGTATCTTGCGGCGGGAATGCTGTGGTTCTTCGCGCGGGTAAGAAATCGCCAGCCGGCGGTGGCCGAAAGCTGATCGCGAGCTCTAGCCATCTTTTTCGCAGTTTTCATTCAGGCCGTGCGGCCACTGCTTATACAAAAAACAAATTGTGGAAAACTAAAGTTTGCGTTTCGGAACTTTGTCGACTTGGCATAGTTTTCTGGCAATAGGTTTTCGGCCCCCCGGGTTTAACAGGGGAAATCAAACTCATCGGCAAGTGGTGCACGGTCGTTACCGAACGACGTGCTCTTTGTGTTTTTACAGACTGCGCGGAGGCTTTGCTGAATGCTTACTCTCTCTTGGCGAACTGCGATGTGGCGCACCTTGGTGATCGTTGTCAGCTTTCTCATTCCTGTGATTCCCGGACCCAGCGCGCAACAGACCTTGGGCGGCATCACAGGCACGGTCACGGACGCCTCGGGTGGTGCGGTGACGGATTCCGAGGTCACGCTGGTGGCCGATGCCACCAAGCTGACGCGCGCGCAAAAGACAAACAGCGCAGGAATTTACGAATTTGTGAATCTGCCCATCGGCTCCTATACCCTCACGATTTCCCACGATGGTTTTGAAACGCAACGCATCCCCTCTATTCCCGTGCAGGCTGACCGCACCGCCACGGTCAACGTCACTTTGAAAGTGGGGCAAGTCGGAACCACCGTGACCGTGGAAGCCTCGCCGCTGATGAACTCTGAAGACACGACCAACGGCTACATTCTCGAGAAAGACCAGATTCAGGGGGTTCCGTTGCCTACCGGCAGCTTTACGGGGCTTGCGATTCTCTCCCCCGGTGTCAACGCGGAGCTTTCCAGCGGCACGGGCGCCAACAGTGGCCTCGGCAATCAGCCGATTTGGGCCAACGGCCAGCGCGACACGAGCAATAGCTTTCTCCTGAACGGCGTCGACGCCAGCAATCTTTTTAACGGCAAAAGCACCAGCCAGGTCGCCTCGGCCCGCGTAGTCAACAATACCGGGGTCAGCGGCGCCGCCAGCAGCAGCGCGGCGATTATTCAGAGCACGGCATCACCCTACCTAGCTGTCGGTCAGTCGTTACCCACGCCAGCCCCGGAATCGGTCGAGGAGCTCCGCGTCAACACTTCGATGTACGATGCCCAGCAGGGTTCCACCAGCGGCGCGCACATTGATATGAGCACCGCGTCCGGCACGAACAATTTTCACGGCCAAGCCTACATCCATCGTGGCACGAATGCGTGGAATGCCGCGCCTTTCTTTTTCAACGCCGACCCCAATATTCCTGCCAACGAAAAGAATCCGGAGCTGCATCGCGTCGTTACTGGCGGCGCCTTTGGCGGGCCCATCATCAAAGATAAACTTTTCGGCTTTGTCAGCTATCAGCACATCCACGCGTCTGACCAGGAAATTGGTCTTTCGCGCATTACCGTACCGGCAGGGCTCACCGACGATCGGAGTCCGGCCGCGCTGGCCGCGGTTGTTAACGGCGTGAACTGCGCCACGCCTCCGTGTAACTTTCCCTATTCCACGCCGGTCTCTCCGGTTGTCGGCTCCGGTGCGGGAGAGATCAATCCGATCGCCTACAATCTCTTGAACTACAAACTCCCGAATGGCCAGTATTTAATCCCATCCGCAGACGGGCAAACCCCGACGGTCAACTTCCCGGAAAATGCCGTCGTGCCCGGCACGGCGCTGTTTGTTGCCGATCAGGCGGTGGCCGATCTCGACTGGAACGTCAGTTCGAAGGACACGCTTTTCCTGAAGTATTACTACCAACACGACCCGACCATCGCACCCTACGCGTACTCAAGTTTTGCGGGGTTTTCGCAGCACCTGGACGCCGGCAGCCAGGTGATCTCCATCGGCAATACGCAAAATATAAAGCCCAATTTGAGCGTGAGCGAAGTTTTTGGCTTCATCCGTGAAAAGGTCTACAGCACGATCGGTCAGCCGTTCTCGCCGCAGGACATGGGCATCAACACTTTCGGCTCCAAAATCTTTCCGGGCATCACCATTGTGGACAATTTCGGGAATGAGGCCCCGTACAACACCGGTTGCCCCAACGTGGATTACGACTCGAGCACCGGAACGTGCGCGATTTCGCCGGCTCCGATTTCGAATGCCGCAGGCCAGTTCGGACAGGGCGCTGCTTCGCAAGGCGCTTTTACGGGCGTGTTTCAAAACCGCTTCATGCCTTCCGCCAGTGCCATCTGGACCCTGGGCAAACACACTCTGACCTTTGGCGGAAGCTATGCCTACACGCAACTCAACACACGCGATCTGCGCACCAACAATGGCATCATTGGCATTTCCGATTTTTCCCAGTTCCTTCAGGGTCTGGTGGTTCCTTACACTTCGGATGGATTCGTTACCACCGCCTATTTACAGGGCGATGCGAATCGCTATCTGCGGGCGGGACAAACAGGACTTTACGTCCAGGATAAATATGCAATCCGTTCCAACCTGAATATCACCCTGGGCCTACGCTACGATTGGAACGGTGGCTTTACGGAAAAAGATGGCCGCATCTACAATTTCGAGCCTTCCCTCTATTCCTTTGACGGCCAGGAAGTTACGTCCACGGGCTTTGTTATTGCGGGGAACAGCAAATACGGCACCAAGGGAGTCAGCAACACCACGTTGGAAGGCCGTCAGTGGGGCGTTGCGCCCCGCATCGGCCTGGCTTGGAGTCCCGAAATGTTTCACGACAAGCTCGTGGTTCGCGCCGGCGCGGGTCTCTATTATGATCGCGGAGAACTCTTCACCTATCTCTCCCCCGGTTTTGCGGCGGGAGTTATCACCGGTGGGCCATTTGGTGTGAACCAGGCGCCACCCTATGTAAATTCCCAGGTCTGCACCGACATCGGCACGTACTACCAGTTCTTTATCCCTACGTGCTCCACCAGCGCCAATCCCAGCAACCCGCTCAACCAGCTTGGGTACTCCCTCGCAAATCCGTGGGGTTCCGCACTGCAGCCGGGGCCGACCGGCAATCCGCAGGACATCATCAACTACCTTCCGAACGTCAGCGCAATTGAAAGCGGAGCGCAGCTCTTTGCCCTTGCCGTCTACGATCGTCACAACAAACTACCCTACAGCATCAACGACACGCTCGACATTCAATGGCAGCCTCGCAGCGATCTGATGATCCAGATCGGTTATGTGGGTAATCTGGGCCGCCATCTGGTGATTCCCGTGCCCTTCAACCAGGCGCAGATCGCCTCGCCGAGCAATCCCATCCATGGGCAGGTTTACACGTATGGATACACGCTCCTGGATGCGAGCGGCGCTCCTATCGCGCTCCCGAATGTGAACGGCCAGGCGCAAGGTAGCTACTTGGCGACTTACGAAGGCGGAAACATTGATCTCCGCGTTCCTTATGTGGGCTACTCTTCCGAATCGGAAAGCTACAAAGCCAACGGAATTTCCGCTTACAACGCTTTACAGGCCCACATTGAGAAGCGCATGAGCCACGGCCTGCAAGCCGGCTTCTCCTACACCTATTCGCACGCCACCGACGAACAGAGCGCCCTGGGCCTCTTTTACAACGGGAACAATCCGTTGAACCTCCGCGAAGCCTATGGTTCCTCCGACTTCGATCGCACGCACGTCTTCAATTTCAATTTCGTTTACGAATTGCCCAAATTCACGCCTGATTCCAACTCGTGGAAAGGGCGCGTCACCAACGGCTGGGCCATCGAAGGAATTGGCGTTTTGCAAAGTGGACAGCCGTTCAGCGTGATTGACTACAGTGGCGCGGTCGGCAGCGTTTTCTATGGTGTCTCCGACGGCATCACCAATCCCATTGTGCCTCTTTCCTCCAGTTGCACGGTGCATTCGGCAGTTACCGGCAAAAGCGGCGTGACTCCCGGATTGCCGGCTCTCAACGCCGCTTGCTTCACCATTCCTATTCTTCCGGCAGGCGGCCTGAACGGCGCGATTCCTTCCAATGACCCTTACGAGACCGACTTCACCACGGGCCAGCGCAACATCTTCCGCCAGACCTGGCAGCGCCGCGTTGACCTTTCTTTCGTGAAAAACACCAGCATCACCGAGCGCATGAACCTTAAGTTCAGCTTCGACGTGTTCAACGTTACGAACACACCGAGCTTCGACATTCCCATCGACGACGTCACGCAGAACCAGTATTACAACGGTTTCCCCAACACCGAGTCAGGACTCCCGGTTTTACCGAGTGGATGTGGTACGACCACTCCCGTCAATGGCTTCTATAACTGCCCCTTTGGCCTGGGCAACGTCAACAAGACGATTGGCAGTTCGCGCCAGATTCAGATGATGCTGCGGCTGACATTCTGAAGTTTCGAAAGAGAAGGAGTGTTTAATTCGAAGCCAGATAGTGGACCGCGGGCAGTTGTTTCAGATGGCTGGCGGCTGCTTCGGGCGTGATGTCGCGCTGCGGCATGGCCAGCATTTCATAACCCACCATGAATTTCTTCACAGTCGCCGAGCGGAGCAGCGGCGGATAGAAATGAGCGTGAAAATGAAATGCTGCCGCGTTCCCGCGCTCCGGTGTCACCTGGTGAAATCCCATCGTGTAGGGAAACGACGTTTTAAATAAGTTGTCGTAGCGAATCGTTACCTGGCTCAGGATGTCTGCCAGCCCCTTTTTCTCCGAGTCGTCGAACTCGGTCAGGCAGGAAACCCGGCGACGGCTGATTACCATGATTTCGAAAGGCCACGTGGCCCAGAACGGTACGAGGGCCACAAACTCTGCGTTGGCCGCCACGATGCGCTCTTGCTTCTCCAGTTCGAGTTTCAAATAGTCTTCCAGAAGACCCGATCTGTGTTTTTCAAAGTATTCACCGAAAGAGATCAGTTCTTTAGCGAGTTCGTCGGGAATCGTTTCGTTGGCCCAGATCTGGCCGTGCGGGTGGGGATTGCTGCAGCCCATGATGGCACCACGGTTTTCGAAAATCTGCACGGATTGGATGTTCGGCTGGCTGGAAAGCGATTGGAATTCGCTGCTCCAGCTCTCCACAACTCGCAGAATGTCTGCCACATCCATCCGGGCCAAGGTGAGGTCGTGGCGCGGTGAAAAGCAAACCACGCGACATCTTCCGCGTTCACTCACCGCAAGGAGCAGATCTTTTTCGCGAATCTCGCCGGCGGGTCCGTCGGTTTTCAACGCGGCAAAGTCGTTGTCGAAAACAAATGTGCCTTCATACTTCGGATTGTGCACGCCACCAGCGCGCGCGTTTCCCGGGCACAAATAGCATTGCGGATCATACGGTTCCAGCCTGTCGCCTGCCGCGGCTTCCACCTGGCCCTGCCATGGGCGCTGCGTGCGGTGCGGCGAAACCAGCACCCAGTCTCGGATCAGCGGGTTGAATCGTCGATGCGGGTGAAGCTTTGGATCAAATCCGCTCATGATCGTTCGTAATTTTCTTAGGCCAGCCGTCCGGCGCCATCCGCGGCCGAGGAAATATAAATCTCTGGAATGAGCCCTGTGGCATGTTCGTAGCCCGCGGATACATTCTTCCGGAAGCTTTCCACGTGCGCTTCCCGCACCAGATTGATGGTGCAGCCGCCAAATCCTCCGCCGGTCATGCGCGCGCCATATACGCCTTCATTTTTTCCGGCGACTTCTACCATTACATCCAGCTCTTCGCAGCTCACCTCGAAGTCGTCCCGCAAGCTGGCGTGCGACTCGCCCATCAATTTTCCAAACAGATTCAAGTCACCGGTCTCCAGCGCTTCCGCGGCAAGCAGCACGCGCGCGTTTTCCGTCAGAATATGCCGGCAGCGCTTCCGAATCACTTCGGGCATAGCACCGCCATATTTCTCGAAATCGGCCAGGGTGACATCACGGAGAGATCTCACGCCCGGAATGCGGTCCGCGAAAAATCGCGCCGCGGATTCGCATTCGGCGCGCCGGACATTGTATTCGCCGCCGGAAAGGCTGTGCCGCACCATGGTGTTGCAAATCACCAGGCGCACGTCGGTTGGAATCGGGAATAAACGGTACTCGAGGGAGCGGCAATCCAGCCGCAACGCGTGATATTTCTTTCCGTGGACGGAGATGAATTGATCCATGATCCCGCAGCGCGCCCCAACAAATTCGTTCTCCGCCTGTTGGCAGAGTAGCGCAACACTAACGCCCACCATGGCTTTTTCTGCAAGCTCCAGAAACGCTTTGCATACCGCGACTTCCAGCGACGCAGAAGAGCTGAGGCCTGCGCCCTGCGGAACATCGCCGTGCAACAGCACGTTGGCTCCAGGCAAGCCGCCGAATTTCTGCTCCAACAATCGCACTACGCCCACGGCGTAATCGCTCCAGTGGCGCCTCGGCGCCGCCGGAAGATTTGCCAGATCATATTCGACCTGTTCCCCATAGTTTTCGGAAGCCAGAAGTAGGCGGCGGTCCTTTCGCTTTGCGATGGCGACTTGCGTCTGAAATCCGATCGCCGCGGGGAAAACAAATCCCTCGTTGTAATCGGTATGTTCGCCGATCAGGTTCACGCGGCCCGGCGCCTGCATGACGAGCGGGTCCTGAGCGTAACGTTCCCGGAAACGTGCCACCAGCCCTGACAATTGGTTTTGCGGCGCGGTCTTTTCGTTCATTCTTTGGAAGTCAGCCCCAACTTTAGATTGCGGTTCGATTCGCTGCTTCACCTGTATCCCTGCTTGCGCAGGGCAAAGCGTTCCCCAGGCCTCCAACGAGGGGATAGGTGAAAGCAAACCAACGACCCAGGCTCGAAAGCCTGCCTGACAAACAGTTCCTGGCCCCTCCGGCGCTCAGCGGCAGATGCGGGCTCGAGAGCTACCCAAACGAGCGGTGCCGCTCCGGAAAAAGGCGACTTGTGGGATATAAAATGCCCTGAGTTAAGCGGTTAAGCAAGTCCTCTCCCTGATTTTCTTAGCAACCCCACATCCTTGGAGTTACTCCGCCCAATCCAGTGATCGCGTAACTGCTTTCTTCCAAGAGGCATACAGCCTTTCCCGTTCTTTTTCTTCCAAATGCGGCTGCCAAGTGTAATCAACCGCCCAGTTGGCTTTCAGATCTTCCAAATCCTTGTAATAGCCCACGGCGAGTCCGGCGGCGTATGCGGCTCCAAGCGCCGTCGTTTCCTGGATGACGGGGCGCACCACGGGAATGTTCAGAACGTCGCTCTGAAACTGCATCAGCAGATCGTTCTTCACCATGCCGCCGTCGGTTCGTAACGTAGACAAATGGATCCCCGAGTCCTTCTCCATTGCTTCCACCACTTCCCGCGTTTGGAAGGCGGTGGCCTCCAGCGCCGCCCGGGCCAGGTGGCCTTTGTTTGCGAAACGCGTCAGTCCGGCGATCACGCCCCGCGCATTGGCTTTCCAATGCGGGGCATAGAGCCCGGAAAAGGCCGGAACGAAATAGATCCCACCATTGTCGTTCACGGAGCGGGCGAGCGCCTCCACGTCCTGGCTCTTTTCGATGATGCCGAGGTTGTCGCGCAGCCATTGCACCAGCGCTCCGGCAATAGCCACGCTCCCCTCCAGCGCGTATCGTGCCGGCTTTGCGCCCAGCTTGTAGGCGACGGTTGTGAGCAAACCAAAATTTGACTGCACGGCTTTTTCACCGCAATTCATCAGCAGAAAGCAGCCGGTTCCGTAAGTGTTTTTCGCTTCGCCCGGCTGGAAGCAAGTCTGGCCTACCAGGGCCGCTTGCTGATCGCCAAGAATACCGGCGATTTTGACGCCGCGAATCGGCTCCAATACAGCTTCTCCGTAAATCTCGCTGCTCGATGCAATTTTCGGAAGCATCTTTTCCGGGATACCAAAAATCCTCAGGAGTTCTGCGTCCCAACTCAGCGTCTGCAGGTTCATGAGCTGTGTGCGGCTGGCGTTGGTCACATCCGTTATGTGAACGCCGCCGTTGACGCCACCCGTCAGTTTCCAGGCCAGGAATGTGTCGATATTTCCGAATAAGAGCTCGCCCCTTTCCGCTTTCTCGCGCGCACCGGGCACATGGTTCAGAATCCAGCGAACTTTCAGTCCGCTGAAGTAAGTCGCCAGGGGTAACCCAGTTTTCGCACGGAAGCGGTCTTGTCCACCTTCTTTCGAAAATTCCGCCACGTCATCGGCGACCCGCGTGTCTTGCCACACAATCGCGTTGTATACCAGGTGTCCTGTGTTTCTTTCCCAGACGAGTGTCGTTTCACGCTGGTTGGTGATCCCAATCGCGGCCAGGTCCTTCGGCCTCAGATCATTCTGCTGCATCGCCTGTTGGATTACTTCCTGCGTGCGCCGCCAGATCTCGTCGGGATCGTGCTCCACCCAGCCGGGTTTTGGATAAATCTGTGCATGCTCCTTCTGCGCCACCGAGACAATGCGTCCCGTGCGGTCAAATGTGATAAACCGCGTGCTGGTGGTCCCTTGATCAATTGCACCCAGATATGCCGTCATCCTGTGGCTCCTCTAGCGTGACTCGTTGCGTGAACTCGTTTCCGCGGCACTCTGCGCGTCCGGCAGACCCGCGACCTCCAGCATGCGGCTGATCTTCTCACGGTAGGATTCCACCGCCTGGCGTTCGAAGTCGCCGCTCCAGCCCAGTTCGTTCGCCAGGAACGCGCCCGTGATGCCCGCTGCCTCGCGTGAGGCCCTCCAATCGAGAAGCTGCAGGCCAATGCGGCGGCTGAGAACATCTTCGATTGTCATTGCCATTTCTTCGCGCACCGCATAGACAATTTCCGCGCGAATCGGTGAAAATCCGGGCACAATCGGTTCCCGCCACTCCGGGTTTGCGCCTGCCATTTCCAGAACTTGCGTGGCTCGCGTGCCGAACTTCAGCGACAAATGCCGCGCCGTTTCCTCGACGACGCCAAATTTCGCTTCCAGGACCTTGGCATACTCTGGAGTATAGCCTTCGGACCCAGCGAGCGGATGTTCGGCCGTTTTTGCGGGAGTCACTCCGGCCCCCAGGCATCTCTGCACTTCGTTGATCGTATCTTCCGCCATGGCGCGATAGGTCGTCCATTTGCCACCCATGATGCTCACCAGCCCGCTTTTTTCGTCCAGCTCAACTTCGTGATCGCGTGCCAGTTTCCTGGTTGCCTTTGCATGGCTCGCGCTGACCAAAGGGCGCATTCCGGCAATGCCGCTGACAATCTGCTCGGGTCGCACGGGCGTTTCCAGGTAGTGGTTCAAATGCCGCAAAACATATTGCACTTCCTCCTGGGTCACAATCATCTCGTCGTGAAGCGAAACTTCCGTCTCCGTGGTGCCCACCAGCAAGCGGTCGAACCACGGCACAGCGAACAAAACGCGTCCGTCCTCGGTTTTGGGAATCAGCAGCGCGCTTTTACTTTGGTGCAGATCCCGGGAAAGGAAAACGTGAATGCCCTTGCTGACGCGCATGCGCGGGAGCGCCGCCGGACTTGCCAGCCGACGGATGGTGTCCGCCCATGGCCCGGTGGCGTTCACAAACACCTTCGCGCGCAGTCCGAAGCTCTTCCCGGTCAACTTGTTTTCAACATTGACTCCGCACAGCTTGCCCCGCGCATCGCGTTCGAACGAAAGCACGCGCGCGTGGTTCAGCGCGTCGCCACCCGCTTCCACCATTGACTTCACCAGCGCCAGGTTGAAGCGGCCGTCATCAAACTGTCCGTCCGCATAGACTACGCTTCCAACAAGATGATCGTGCTTCAGCAGCGGCAGATGTTGCAGCGTGGTATCCCGGTTTTGAAAGCGGCTGGGAAAGAGGCGTGCTTCACCGGCCAGCCAGTCGTAAAGCTTTAAGCCGAAACCCATGTAGCCGACAGTGAGCCAGTCGAAGCAGGGAACGATGAACTCCATCGTGCGGCTCAGATACGGCGCGTTGCGCAGCATGCGCGTGCGCTCGTGCAATGCTCGGCGCACCACTTTGTATTCCGCGGCGTCCAGCTCCTTGACCGCCTGCTCCAGATAACGCACGCCCCCGTGAATGAGCTTGGTGGACGTGCTGGACGTTCCGGAGGCGAAGTCATTCCCCTCCAGCAAAACGGTTTTCAGGCCGCGGAGTTGCGCATCGAGGGCGCATCCGGCGCCCGTGGCCCCGCCGCCGATCACGCAAACGTCGAACTCGCCGCCGGAAATGTGCGCTTCCGCTGTACCGTGCCTCAACATGGAGAATCCTTCATAACGGAAAAGCCAGAGCCCGGCAAGTCAACCAAGAAGCCTTCTCTCCCAACTCGCAGCAAACCCCTATCCATGGAATCCTTGCTCCTTTTCACACCGGCTCTGCAAAGGTTTGACAAACCTGCTAAGATTTCGCGAGTTCCTATGTTAACCGCTTTACCTCTTATTTCTAAACACCGAGGCCGACCATGGACCGTCGCAATTTCTTGAAAACCACCGGCACCGTTCTCGCCGGAGCTACTCTCGCCCGTAATTCTCTCGCTGAATCCTCCATCTCCTCCGGCGCCGGCTCCGCTGCCGGGCGCACGATTCTCCCGATCAATCGCAATTGGCGTTACAACCACAGCTTTGTTCAAGGAGCTCACGACAAGACCTTTGACGACTCCTCGTTCGACAAAGTGGTCGTGCCCCACACCAATATCAAACTGCCCTGGCACAGCTTTGATGAGAAGTCCTACGAATTTGTCTCCATTTATCGCCGCCGTTTCAAGCTGCCTGCCGATGCCCGCGGCCGCCGTGTTTTCGTCGACTTTGAAGGCGTCATGACGGCGTCAACCGTGTGGATCAACGGCGTGCGCCTTGGCGAATATAAGGGCGGCTATACCCCGTTTTCTTTCGAACTCACTCCCCATCTCGATTGGGACGGTGAAAATGTTCTCGCCGTCGATGTGGATTCTTCCGAGCGCCCGGACATTCCGCCGTTTGGCTACCAGATCGATTACCTGACCTTCGGGGGTATCTACCGCGAAGTGGCGCTGCGTATCGTGCCTGCCACTTTCATTGAAAATATTTTCGCTAAGCCGAAAGACGTGCTGACTCCGCATCCCAAGGTCGAAGTGGACTGCCACGTCCAGCACCTCGAGGAATCGAAGGAGCCGCTCACGCTTGAAGTTGAACTTCGCGACGGTGAAAAGGTCCTCTCCAAGGGCGCTGCGAAAGTCCCACCCTCCGCGGCATCTGCTGATCCCGTGGCTCATACGGTCATGCTCGAAAATCTTGGCGGCATCAAACTTTGGGATCTGAATTCGCCCAACCTTTACACCGTCCACGTCCGGCTCCTTCGCGGCGCTGATTTGCTCGACCACGATTCGCGCCGTATCGGCTTCCGCGAAGCGCAGTTCACCGACCACGGCTTCGAACTCAACGGCAAGGTCATCAAGCTCCGCGGTTTGGATCGCCACCAGACCTTCCCGTATGTCGGCCAGGCGATGCCGGGTCGTTCACAGCGCCGTGATGCCGATATCCTCCGCAACAAGCTCAAGTGCAACATTGTCCGCACCTCGCACTATCCGCAATCGCGCCACTTCCTCGATGCGTGCGACGAAATGGGGCTTCTCGTCCTGGAAGAAATTCCCGGTTGGCAGCATATCGGCGACGAGCCTTGGAAGCTCATCTCCATCGATAACGTCAGCCGCATGATTCGTCGCGACTGGAATCACCCCAGCATCATCCTCTGGGGTGTGCGCATCAATGAATCGCTCGACGACCACGGCTTCTACGTCCGCACCAACGCCATGGCTCACAAGCTCGATCCCACGCGGCAGACCGGCGGCATCCGCTACTTCCAGGAATCAGAATTTCTCGAAGACGTTTTCACCATGAACGACTTCGGCTTCCCGCTCAAACCGCCCAACCACCCACGCTATCTCAACACGGAATTCTGCGGCCACACCTATCCGACCAAAACCATCGACAACAAGGAACGCTTGATGGAGCACACCGTGCGCCACGCTCGCGTTCACGATCAACTTGCTTCCAATCCGCAATACGCCGGCGGCATCGGCTGGTGCGCGTTCGATTACAATACGCACGGCGATTTCGGCTCCGGCGACCGCATCTGCTATCACGGCGTCACCGATAGCTGGCGCGAACCCAAACCCGCCGCGGGTTTCTATAAATCCCAATGCGATCCCGCGGAGGAAGTCGTTCTGGAACCGGCCTTCCATTGGGCGCGCGGCGACGAATCCATCGGCTTCACCAAGGCCATGGTCTGTTCGAACTGCGATCATCTGAAATTCTATGTTGGCGACAAACTCGTTGCCGAAGTTGATCCCGACCGCCAGCAGTTCCCGCATCTGCGTTACGGACCTTTCACGGCCGACCTCGAGCACAAAGTGGATCATTGGGGCGACTTGAAGATCGAGGGCTATATCGCTGGAAAACTCGTCATTACCAAGACGCTCTCGGGCCGCGGCGTGGACGCGAAATTCGTGATCCTTCCCGACGACACCAAGCTCAACGCCGATGGCGCGGACGCCACGCGTGTCGTCCTCCGCGTTACCGATGAATATGGCGCTATTCGTCCATTTGCGGCCGACCCCATCAAACTCGAACTTGAAGGTCCCGGCGAACTCATTGGCGATAATCCATTTTCCCTGGTTGGCGGTACAGGCGCCGTCTGGATTCGTGCCAAGCAAGAAGCCGGCACCGTCAAACTGACCGCCACCCATCCGGTTCTCGGCAGGCAGCAAGTGCAAATTGAACTGGCTGCCACGTCGCCGGAAACAGTCTGAACAACCTGAAACGCGAACGGATTGGACAACTCTCAAAAGAGTGTGCAAGGGGGAGTGATGAAACCACTTGTTTGCTGGTCTTTATCGATTGTTCTGCTTGTTTTGGGCTGGACGTCGCTTGCTTGTGCGCAAACTAGTTTCGATATTGTCTCGCCGGACAGGCGCATCGAAGTCCGCGTGCGCACCGCCGAGGGAATTCGTTACGACGTTGTCTATGACGGGCGCGAAATTCTCCACGATTGCTCGCTCTCGCTCGACGTCGACCACACCGTCCTCGGCAAGGACGTGAAGGTGGTCTCCTCCAAGGAAACACACGTCGACGGCGTCTTGACCCCGGTGGTTCGCCAGAAGTTCGCGAAAATCCCGGAGCGCTACAACGGACTGCGCATCCAATTTGCGGGCAATTTCGGCGTGGAATTCCGCGCCTACGATGAGGGCGCTGCCTACCGCTTCGAAACCTCGCTTCCCGCAAGCGAAGTGAAGATTTACGGTGAAGAGGGTACCTTTCGATTTCCGCGTAACGCCACGGTCTATTACCCGCAGGAAGACAGCTTCTACTCTCATAACGAACGCATCTACAAACCTGTGCATCTCTCCGAGATTCTTCCCGCCTTCATCGCCACGCTCCCGGCGGTGGTGGACATAGGGCAAGGCGCAAAGCTGGCCATCGCGGAATCCGATCTCGAGGAATATCCGGGCCTTTGGCTGAAGGGTACGCGGGACAACGCGCTGTCCGTCACTTTTCCTCCCTATCCCCTAAAAGAGCAGCAAACTTCGCCTCTCGACGTGAAAGTCATCGAAACCGCTGACTACATCGCAGTGACGAAAGGTACACGCACGTATCCCTGGCGCGTGCTGGGTATCGCCGAACGCGATGCCGATCTGCTCACCAATCAACTTGTCTGGTTACTGGAAAAGCCGACCACGCTGCAAGACACCAGTTGGATCAAACCCGGCAAAGTCGCCTGGGACTGGTGGAACGCCCTCAACGTTTACGGCGTCTCTTTCAAATCCGGCATCAACACGGCCACCTACAAGTACTTCATTGATTTCGCCGCGCAATACGGCTTCCCCTACATCATTCTGGACGAAGGATGGTCCAAGGATGACGACCTGTTCGCCGTGAATCCTGACGTCAACATGGAAGAACTCGCTGGTTACGCCAAGCAGAAAAATGTCGGCGTCATTCTCTGGGTCAGTTGGAAAGCTTTGAAAGATCAGCTTACGCCGGCTCTCGATCAGTTCGCGAAATGGGGCGTGAAGGGCATCAAAGTTGACTTCATGCAGCGCAGCGACGAACTGCTCATTAATTACTTCCATCTCGTCAGCAGCGAAACCGCCAAGCGCCACATGCTGGTGGATTTCCACGGAGATCAAAAGCCGTCCGTCATGACGCGCACCTGGCCGAATCTCATCAATACCGAAGGTGTGCGCGGGATGGAGTGGAGCAAGTGGAGCGCGGACGCGGAGCCCGAGCACAACGTCACCATCCCGTTCACACGCATGTTCCTCGGCCCAATGGATTACACGCCGGGCGCCATGCTCAACGCAAATAAAGCAACCTTTGCACCGGTCTTTAGCCGTCCGATGAGTCTCGGCACGCGCTGCCAGCAGCTTGCCATGTATGTCGTTTACGAAGGACCGCTGCAGATGCTCTCGGACAGTCCTTCGAATTACTATCGTGAGCCCGAAAGCATGCAGTTTCTCGCTGCCGTGCCGACCGAGTGGGACGAATCCAGGCCGCTCGCGGGAAAAATCTCCGAATACGTTGCGATTGCGCGCCGCAATGGATCCGATTGGTTCGTCGGCGCGATGAACAACTGGACCGCACGCGACCTCGAACTCGATTTCTCGTTCTTGCCGGAAGGGAACTATCAGATGGACGCCTACCAGGACGGCGAAAACGCCGACCACATGGCCAGCGATTACAAATTGGTCCACTTGCAGGTCAATCGCGCAACCAAACTCAAAATCCACCTCGCCCCAGGCGGTGGATGGGCCGCACGCCTGCACAAGTAGCGGTTGGCGGTAGCGCAGGCTTTAGCGGTGCTTTACTTTTTCTTCGGCGTGACGGAATCCACGATCCCGCTTCCCTCGCGGATCGTCAAAATCTGATTCGCCTTCACTTTCGTAAACTTCTCAACCTTCTGCGTGGTCGGCCATTTCACTTCAATCACGTCCACCTCTTCCACTTTACCCAGCCCAAAATGGAGCCGCAAATCGGATTGCGACATCACGCTGGTCCCGCTGTGCACTTCGTCCATCTGCGTGTGCGAACCGGTCGTCACACGCACGCGCGCCCCGATCGCCGTGCGGTTGCATTTCGTTCCGACCAGCTTGATCTTGATCCAATTCTGGGCATTCCCGCCGTCATTGCGCAGCAATGACGGCACATCGTTCAAATTTAGGATTAAGGCGTCCATGTCGCCGTCGTTGTCATAATCGCCAAAGGCCGCACCGCGGCTGGAAAACTTCTCACTGATCCCGGGCCCCATCTCCGCCGAAACATCCTTGAACTTCCCGCCGCCCAGATTCTTGTAAACCAACCGCGGGTTCTTGAATGTCTGCTGCATGCTGTGTTCTTCGATTTCCGGGTAGACGTGCCCATTTACCTGCATCAGATCCGGCCAGCCGTCGTTGTCGTAATCGATGAATCCGCAGCCCCATGCCACGTACTGATTGTTGATGCCCACGCCGGATGCAAACGCCTCATCGGTAAACGTGCCATCGCCGTTGTTGTGGTACAGATTGCAGGTGTCGTCGGCAAAATTCGTCTTGAAAATGTCGAACCACCCGTCGCAATCGTAGTCGCCGACGGCCACGCCCATGCCTGCCTGCTCGTGACCGTTTTCGTTGTACGCGCAGCCCGCCACCATGGCCATGTCGGTGAAAGTCCCGTCGTGATTGTTGCGAAACAATATGCTCGGCTCCGAATCCACCGCTACGTAGATATCCGGCCAGCCGTCGTTGTCGAAATCATAGGAAACCGCGGTGATCGAATAGCGGGGTCCCGGTTTCAAGATTCCCGCCTTCTCGGACACATCCGTAAACGTGCCATCGCCGTTGTTGCGATAGAGGACGTTGGTGTCGCCCTTCAAGCCGCGCGGCCCGCACATCACCGGCACACCCTTCCACTGGCAGGAAGCTATGCTGCCGGCGGCCGGCGTGGTATCGGGATCCAATTGAATATAATTGCAGACAAACAGGTCCAGGTGGCCGTCGCGGTCGTAGTCCAGCCACGTGCACCCCGCTCCCCAGCGGACCTTCTCGTTGAAGACGCCGGCTTTTTTCGTTACGTCAGTAAATGTGCCGTCGCCGTTGTTGTGAAACAGAATGTTATGGCCCCAGAAGCAGCAAAACAGATCGTCCCAGCCGTCGTTGTCGTAATCCCCCACGCACACCCCGGTCTGCCAGCCACTGCGGCCGATGCCGGATTTGGCTGTTACGTCCGTGAAGGTGCCGTCACGATTATTTTTATAGAGATGCGAAGTTGGTGCGCCGCCTTCCGGCCAATTGGCATCCAGCCGGGAACCGTTCGTCAGATAAATGTCCAGCCAACCGTCCATGTCGTAGTCGAAAAATGCCAGACCGCTGCCTTTTGCTTCCACGATCAGGCGCTTGTGAGCTACGCCTCCCCAGACGTTCGGTGTCGTTAATCCTGCTTCCTTGGCCACATCTACAAACGTAACTTGCGATGTGGCGGCCGGGCCCGGCAGCGTCTTGGCCTCCACCAGCAACGACCGGTTCCATTTCCAGACCGGCGTAGCCAGTGCTTCCAGCAGGCCCGCGCTGAGCCCAACAAGTGAACTCCCCAGAAAAGTTCGTCGTGGAATCCGCATGATTATTTGGACGGCACCAAAGGAAAATTCTTCGGCACGATTCCTATACCTTCCTTCACGGCAATAATCTTGTTTATAGGCACATCCTTCAGCTTATCCACTTGGCCGCTGGGCCAGGCAATTTCCAGCGATTCGATTCTGGTTCGTTTGCCTAGTCCGAAATGGATCCGCGGATCGCTTGCGGACATATAGCCCATTCCGCCCTTGGCCTGTTCCACTTCCACGAACCCTTCGGATGTTAACTTCAGCGAAGCTCCGATGCCGTCGCGATTTGATTTCGTCCCAATGAGAAAGACTTCCAGCCAGTGATTCGCATTTCCCCCGTCGTTGCGCAGCAAAGCCGCGTAGTCCCCACGAATGTTCAAAGCGACGTCAATGTCCCCGTCGTTATCGAAATCCGCCGTCGCCAGACCGCGTCCCGCGATGGGCCGCAGGAAATCCGGCCCCAGTTGTTCGGAAACCTTTTCGAAATGTCCCTGGCCGATGTTGCGGAACATCAGCAGCGGCTCTTTGTAGCTTATTTCGCTGTGAAACAGCTCCACGTTGTCCACCATCGCGCCATTGATTTGCAGAATGTCCGGCCAGCCGTCGTTATCGTAATCCAGGAATTTCATGGAGACGCCGCTCAGCAGAATCGCTTTGTTGCCGATGCCCGAAGAAAAGGTGGCATCGTCAAAGGTGCCGTTGTGATTATTGGTGTAAAGCCGGTTCAGCTCAAAATCGAGATGAGTGATGTAGATGTCCTGCCAGCCGTCACGGTCCACGTCCGCCGCGTCAATGCCCATTCCGGCTTCGTAGCGCCCGTCGGCGCTCGCCGCAATTCCGGAGAAGAATGAGACATCCTCAAACGTCCCGTCGTGTTTGTTGATGAAAAGAAAATTTGGCCAGGTATCGTTGGCGATCGCGATGTCGGTCCAGCCGTCGTTATTGAAGTCCGCCAGCACCACACCCATGCCCTTTGATTCGGGCTTGCCCACGCCGGACTTCTCGCTGACATCCGTGAACGTGCCGTCGTGGTTGTTGTGATAGAGCTTTGTCTTCTGCCCTTTGTAATTATTCGGATTGCAGTAGGCTCGATAACCCGGCCGGTGTTCTCCGCAATAAATATTGTTCTTGGGACTCCATTCGATGTAGTTGGTCACAACCAGGTCCAGATAGCCATCTTTGTCGTAATCGAACCATCCGGCGCTGGTGGACCAGTTGCCTTCGTCGGCCACACCGGCCTTTGCGGTTACGTCGGTGAAGGTGCCGTCACCATTGTTGTGGTAGAGAATCGCTCGCCCGTAGCCGGTTACGTAAATGTCCGGGTAGCCGTCGTTGTCGAAATCGCCGACAGCCACGCCTTGCCCGTAGTGACCTTCGCCGCCGAGTCCGGCTTTTTCCGTCACATCCGTGAACGTGCCGTCGCCATTGTTGCGATAGAGCGCGCAGCGCAGCGGACGATTCGGCTTGTAGGCATCGGTTGCCGCCGTCTGCACAAAAAACAGATCCATCAAGCCGTCCTGGTCGTAGTCCAGCCAAGCCACGCCGGTACCCATCGTCTCCAGATAGTATTTCTCTTCGCTTGCCGTGGAATCCTGCAGGAAGTTGATCCCCGCGGACTTTCGAATGTCCGTGAATTTCATGGGAATGGGCGCTTCTTTGGCCTTGGGTTCGGGTGATTTCGCCGGTGCCTGTGCGTGTGCAACGCTTAGCATCATGCCAATCAGTGCAAATGCGGCCGCAATTTCTGCCCCACGTCGTGCGCGCCCCATGTAGTGGCCGAGTTTTAGATCGGCCCGCTCCCGATAGTGTCCGGCCATTTTCCCTTGTGCACCTCTACAAGCCCTACAACGTGCGATCGGCCATGGACAGCGCGAACTGCAAAAGCTGTTGCCGCGACGCCGCCGGCATTGGCTCATTCACAATCTTTGGCATCGGCGGAGCCTTCTCCAATGCTTCTTCGATGCGGTTCACGTCCAGTGCGCCGCCCGGGTTGCTTCCCTTGAAGCGGTTCAGCACTTCCTTGGCTTTGTCGATTTGTCCGGTCTGGTAATAAAAAACGCCCAGGGTCGAATAGCTTCCCGGCCACTCCGGCAACAGGTCCACTGCCTGCTCCAGATGCTGCGCCGCCTGCGCCGTTTTTCCTTCCAGCGCGGCAATCAGTCCCTTGGCCCACAGCAATTTTCCGGATCCCGGAATTCGGCCCAGACCGTCCTGCACCGTCTTTTCCGCGCCGCTTAGATTGCTCTGCCGCAGTTGTAACAGCGCCAAGGACAAATAATATTGATCGCTGTCGGGATTCCGCTTGATCGCGCTGCGGTAAATCTCTTCGGCTTCCTGCATCTTTCCCAGGTGCGCCTGGACATCCGCCAAAAGCGAAAGGTAAGCATCATCCTGCTGGCCTTGCTGCGAGACTTGTTGCGCCGTCTGCAGCGCTTCCGCGTATTGCGCTTTCCGGAAATAAGCGTCCGCGAGATCGAATTTCACGTCATCGGAGTCTGGGTTCACTTTCAGCGCCGCCTGAAAATGGGCAATCGCATCGTCGTAAAGGTGATACTGCGCCAGTAAAACGCCGACGCCCGTTTGCGTCCGGAAATCTCCACTGCTCAATTGGTCGAGTTGCGCAATCGCTTGACGGGCCGCTTCCACATTCCCGAGCTTTAGATTGCCTTCCGCCAGCAAGTACAAATTCTCAGGCTGATCTGGATTCTTTTTGATCTGCTCGGCAAGTTCTGTCAGATCCAGTTGGGTTCTTTCCTTGCCCGTTAGATTCGAACGGTTGTCGAGATAATCGAAAAGGTGCTGATAGGGATAAGGGCCTGTCGAAGCATTCTTCGAGAGCGTCTGGAACACGCTCAGGTCACGTTGCGCGGCTTCCATTTGGTGCAGGCTGCGCTCCACCAAGGCCAGCTTGTAGTATCCGGGCGCCGGCGTCGGACTCACCTTCACGAATTTTCGGAGTAACTCGGCTGCCTCTTCATAGCGCTTGGCGGCGATGCGCAGATTTGCCAGCTCGAGAAGAGTGTCGGCGTGATCGGGTTTGACGCGCAGGGCCTCTTGAAAATAACGTTCCGCAGCCTCCTGATTTCCCTGGTGCTCCTCGATGTAGCCCATGTTGTAGAGGCAGGAAGGATCATGCGGAGCCTTCTTCAGTCCTTCCTGGAAATATTTGCGCGCTTCATCGAAGCGCCCCAGATGCCGGTAGGAAAGTCCCATGAACGCATACGACCGGGCCGAGGGATCGAGTTCAATCAGTTTGCCAAACGTCTCGATCGCCTTGTCCGTTTTCCCGGCGATAAAATAGCACTCGCCCAGCGCCGCCAGCAGATCCGTGCGAGCTGGAGCGATCTTCAGTCCGGCTTCGAGCAGCGGAATGGTGTCCTCGTAATAGTTTTGCGACATGCTGACGCGCGCCAGAAGAAAAATGATTTCCGCGTTTTCCGGCGCAAGTTTGTGCGCTTTCACCAGCACGTCCAGCGCATCCACGGGTTTCGATTCTTCGGAATAGACCTGCCCAAGCAGATAAAGCGTCTCCGCTGATTCCGGTTTTAGTTTCAGTGCGCGGTTCAGCACAAGTTCCGCCTGAGAAAGATTCCCGGTCCGCAGGTAAACTTCGCCGAGGTTGAACAGAATTTCGAACGTTTGTGGCTGCAGGGCGCTTGCTTGCTCCAGTTCAAACTGCGCGCTCTTGAACTGTTTCTCGGAGGCCAGCAGCAGACCCAGCGTAAAATGCGCCTGCACGCTGTCCTTATTCTTGGCGGAGAGCTCTTTTGCGGTGCGAAGTCCATCCACGGTGCGGCCCGCTTGCAAGTAAGCGCGCGTCAGGTTCATCTGGGATTCAATCCCGGGTGGCCGGACCTTTTGCAGATAAACGATGGCCTCCGCGGGCTTCTTCCTGGCCAGCAGTACCAACCCCAGATTGTAGTTCCCGTCGCGATCTTCGGGGCTTTGTCGCAGCGATTCACGAAACTCTTTTTCGGCCAGATCCAGATTTCCCTGCAAGACGTAGAGATTGCCCAGGCTATTCCGCGCCTTGATCGAGCGAGGATCGATCTTGAGCGACTGTTGAAACGCTTGCGCGGCCGCCGGGTAGTCTTTTTCCTCCGAATAGATAACTCCCAGCAACGCATATCCTTCGCTGTTGGCCGGATTTTGCGGAATCTCTTCCTCAAGCCGGGATTTTGCTTCGGCGAATTGGCCCTGGCGGATTAGATCCTCGGCGTCACGAAATGGAGAAGGTTTTTGAGGGCTCGTGGCAGCAGTTTTCTTTTGCGACGGGTTCGTTTGCCCGGCGGACAGGGAATTCCATGGCGACAATGCTGCGGCCAGAGCGAAAACAGCTCCAAGCAGCGCCCGCGCCCTAGTTCCCATGAACCACATCAATCGAAGTCCTCCGAAGCAATCAAGGAACAGAAAATTCGGCAAAAATTCAATTTAGCATTTCCAGCGCCTGCTGAGCCAACTTGTGTTCCGGTTGCTGCTTCAACAATTCCTGCAGCGCTTCTCTGGCCTTGTCCTTGTCATTCAGCAACACATACAAGCGAGCCAGATTCAGATACGCCTGGTCAAACTGCGGCGCCACGCGGATGCACGTCTCAAATTTGTCCTTAGCTTCCGGATATTTGCCCTGCTTCACCAGAAGGACGCCCAAATTGTTGAGGGCGTCGGCGTAATCCGGCCGTGCTCCCAACGCTTTGTTCAGATATTCCGACGCCGCGGGTAAATCATTTTTCCGCGCGTAGAGCATGCCCATGCTGTAGTTCGCGTCCGCATCATCCGGCTTTTCCAATAGCGCTCGCCCGAGGAGCTTTTCCGCTTCCTCGAGATCTCCCTTTCGCCGCAGCAGGTTTCCGTAATTCAACAGCGCGGTCACATACGTGGGTCGGAGTTCCAGCGATTTTTCGAAATCTTCGATCGCCTGGGCTTCCTGTCCCTGCTGCGCGGACACCATGCCGAGATTGTTCCAGCCTTCGGCATAATCCGGCTTGAGTTTCACGGCTTGCTCCAGGTAGCCTCGCGCGGCCGTTAAATCTCCCTTCGTCAGGTACAGCGTCCCGAGGTTGTATTGCGCTTCGGGATTCTCCGGTTTCGTCGCGATAACTTGCTGGAATGCGGCTGCAGCCGCATCCAGATACCCTCGCTGATAGAACGCCACGCCGTAGGTAAAGTCGTTTCTCTGGAACCCGGTCAGGTACGCACTTCCCTTCATGGGTAACGCCAGTCGATGCCGGTCTTCCGGTCTTTCCGGAATCTTGACGACATCTTCGCTAATGCGCTCCGCGTCGAATGCGCCCTGATACACCTTTTCCACCATCCCTTCGCGATTCAGCAGAAAGGCGGTCGGCAAACCCATGTCCCGGCGCCGATCGAATAGGTAACGGTGAAAGATATTGTAGATACCCGCTACTTCTTCGCTCGAAAGAAGCACGGGCAGTGTGATTTTCTCCTTTGCCACCATGACTTGTAACGCGCGGGCGCTTCGCGGCGAATCCAGATTTACGCAAAGAACACGGACATCTTGCTTCAGAAGGCTGCTCCGAACCTTTTCCAGGCTCCGCAGTTGTTCGCTCGATGCAAGCGATGCCGTACCCCAGAATTGCAGCAACACCGGATGACCCCGGAGAGAAGAAAGCTGTACCGTTCGGCCGCTCAAGTCCTCTAGCGAAAAATCAGGCGCGCGGAGAGGCTGGATCAGCCATGTTTCCGAGTGTTCAGGCAAGGCTCTCACGGGAATCGGCTCCGTTTTCCTCACATAAACGTCCGCTGGCTTCTCGAATGGCTTGGCCTGAAAATCCTGCGAACCCTCTCGGATTTCCATCCGGTGACCTGGCTGCAGATTTTCGAAGGTCTGTACCGCGCCGCTGGGCCAACGAATGTTCGCCCGCACCGGCCCCTTCGCTTTCCCAAGGCCGAAAAACAGCTCCTTGCTGTGTTGCGACAAGAATCCCGATCCAGCCTGCAATATTTTCGTTTGGCGCAGTTCGCCCGCTTCCACGGTCACTGCGGCGCCGATTGCGTCTCGGTTGCTTTTTGTGCCTTGCAACCGGAACGCGATTGCATCTCCGATCTCCGCCATCGCATTTCGCAGAACCCGCACCTGAGGCGCCGTGCGATTCTTCAGCACAATTTCCAGCCGTCCATCTCCATCCAGATCCGCAAGGGCAAACGCGCGGCTGTCATCCACAAAGTCCAACCCCGCCACGCCGGATATTTCGGAAAAAGTCCTGTCCTGGTTGTTTCGATAGAGCACATTGCGCTCGTATCCGTTCCACGCGGCATCCGAGCGGATCAATTCGTTGATGGCATTCCAGCCGTGTTCATAAGCCTCTGCCGCCGTCTGCGTTGCGGGCGAATTTCCCACAACTTGTCGCCAGAAAAAACTCGAAACGTCCTGCGCGCCCTGTCCCGAAATGTAGCCGTTTGCCACATAAATATCCGGATACCCGTCATGATCGAAATCCCACGAATCCGAGGACCACGCCCAGCGGCCCATTTCTGTTGCTGCCGGCATGCTTGCGTTCTCGAATTTTCCGTCGCCCAAATTGTGGTAGAGCCAGTTCCCCCGCATATGGCGCGTGTAGTTTGCGCGTATCTCTTCCGGATCCTTTTCATGAAAAATCGGTTGTTCCGTGACGCGCGATCCGGCCGCGGACCACATGTTGGACACATAGATGTCCGGCCTTCCATCGTTGTCGTAATCCAGCCAACTGGCGCTCATGCCGGCGCCGACGTCGTTCACGCGCGCGTCGCTGGAAACGGCGTTGAAGGTCCCGTCGCCGTTGTTTCGATAGAGATTGCTACGCCCGAAATCGTTGGCCACGTACAAATCCGGATGCCCATCGCCGTTGTAGTCGTTCCACGCGCAGGCAAAGCTGTAGCGGTCGTTCTCCGCGTTGAGTCCCGCCGCTTGCGTGCGGTCAACGAACACGCCGTTTCCTTCGTTATGCAGCAGAAAATTGGGTGGGCCATTGCGCGCGTCATAATACGGAGCCGGGTAGTGATATTGATCCAGCCCGAGGTAATAGCTGTACAGGCAGAAGTAAATGTCCAGGCGGCCGTCCCCATCGTAGTCTGTTGCGGCCGCGTGCGTGAACGTTCCCTCCGGCGATTTCGCAAACCGGAAGGCCTCCTGCTTCAGCGAAAACCTTCCGTTGCCCTGATTCAGAAAGAGCAGTGGACCGTTTGCGCACACCACCAGCAGGTCCTGTAGTCCTTTGTTCTCAAAATCCGCGAAGAGAGCACATGCTGTTCCATCCAGAACGCCCACGCCTGCTGCGTCCGTCACGTCCTCAAAGGTGCCGTCGCCCCGATTCCGGTAAAGCCGGTTAGGCAGTCCGGCGGGCTGGCAGATGTAAAGGTCGTCGTAGCCGTCTCCATCGTAATCGCCCGCGGCCACTCCGCTATTTCCGTACACATCAATGCCAGTGGCCCCATCCAGCACCGTGCGCCAGTAATCTACGCTGGCTAACATCTGCGTACGGTACGAATCCACTTGTGCGAAGGCCTGGCTGCTCACATCCACAAACATCGGCTGTATCGCCCGGCTGACGGTTTCCTCGCTCGCCGCCCAGCGTATCGCTCGCCAGGCGCCCGATTCTTCTTTCTGCCATTCGGTTTTCCAAGAACCAATGCGTTCCTCGCGCGCCGATCCCTGGAGGGTTCCCACCAGATCGTAGCGGAACTCAACTTCCGCGCGGAGAGGCGTGGAACTGCTCTCGCGGATGCGTATGATTTGAAACTCCGCGGTCACAATCTGCGTGAAACTCACCAGATAACGCCGCACGCCTTCGAGGAAGTTGAAGCGATTAACCTGTGGCGTTTCTGCGTACCGGCGTTTCAACACCTGCAGGCCGTATCCCGGCTTTAGTGGCTTCTCTGAAATCGGTGTCAGGAGTCCACCCGACAAATGTTCGCTCAAGACATTCGCGAGCGCGCTCACTCCCTGTGGTGAAGCCTGAAGTTCCTTTGACCATGCCTCCAGAGTCGCTGCAATCTCGCTGGCATACTTTTCTGTTTTGTACTGGTCCGAGCCTGGGGCGACGTAACGGAGAGCATCCTCTAATGGCGATTTTTTCGGGTAGTGCGGAATGATGCGATGGTCTTCGAAAGGGACTTCTAATTCACGCGCCGGAAAGGAAGTAGGGTTGAACCTCGAAAAGGCCTTCGCCAACAAGGGTGCGGGAAGAAATCCAATGGGCGTCCAGCGCAAACCGCGAAGGAAGCTTCGCCGCGATAAGTTCGATTTTTCTCTGGAGTGACGCCCCATCCTCGGGTGCTCGCGCCTTTTCTGGAAGCGTTTCGATGCTAACACTCCGCGCCAGCCGCGCCTAGTGTGGGGCTATGTGGAGCGCGCCGGCCCGGAGGAATTTCCAATAAACAGCTCCGCCGAAATCTCGTAAACCTTGCCTTCCTGATTCGGAGAGCTCACCAGTTCGTGCAAAACATCCGCGGCCATCTGCCCGAGCAGATCGCGGTGAATATCCACGGTGGTAATGGACGGATTGCTGTATTCCGCCAGCCGCGTGCGGTCGAATCCAATGAGCGAAATGTCTTCCGGCACCCGGCATCCCGCCTTGATGAGTCCTTTCAGGACGCCCACCGCCGTCAAATCGTTCACGGCCATCACCGCCGTCGGGCGCGGCAGCATTTTCCCAAGCGCTAACCCAGCCGCCAGACCGCCTTCGAAGCGCAAGTCGCCGTGCAAGACCGGTCCGGGTTGCAGGCCAAGTTCCTCCATGATTTTTTCGTAGGCTTCCAGGCGCATGATGTTCGAACGCAGAGTCGGACGCCCCGCCACGAAGGCGATCCGGCGGTGGCCTTCCTGGTGCAAATAGCGGACGGACTGTTCGATTCCCGACGCATAGTCGATCCGCAGCGTGCTTACATAGCCTCTGGCGGGAGCATGATCCAGAAATGTGACCGCAATTTTACGCCGCACCAGTTCATCAATAAGCTTCGGGCTGATTTCCGAAGTCATGATCGCCACGCCGCCCACGTTGTGCGCCATCATGCGGCTGGCCGCCTCTTGCGTGCGCCGCGGATCGTAATTTGTGTCGCTCAGGATCGCGTCGTAGCCCAGTTGCCGTGTGCGCGCCAGAAAGCTCTTGATAATTTCGGGGAAAAATGGGTTTTCCACGTCGGAGACGATGATTCCCAGCGTCCGCGTGTCGCGGGAAGCCAGCCGTCGCGCGTGAATGTTGGGCAGATAGCCCAGGCGTTTTACCGTGGACAGCACCAGATTCTGCGTGCTTCTGCCGACTTTGCCGCGTTTGTTTAAAACATTGGAGACGGTCGCGGTGGAAACACCTGCAGCCTTGGCGACGTCGCGTATGGTCAAACCCATGGGAATGCTGGCCCTCGACTATGTGCTGCGGCTTGTGCACATTTTTACAGCATGCCGCAACGAGCCCCGAGTATAGATGAAAAAAAACGCTTGACAACATTTGAAAGACTGTGGTGTAGTCATGCGCAAGGTTAAGCGGTTAAGTTTTGGGGTGCCTGTTAAGCGGTTAAGTCGTTGGGGGCGTCGAAGGTCGTTGCTTGCTCATCTTCCTAATCCCTCCACGCATCCGCTTCTCAGTCAGCGTTTCTTTGGCGATTGACTTTTTAAATCGGCCGACTCTTGTCGAGGAGTCGGCCCCGTGGCTGTTTTTCTCTGCCGCGCTCCGGCGGACATGTGTGGTATGCCAGGTCGTTGATGAGGAGGGTTGGGCATGAAGGCTAGGACATTCCATAGTTGGGGTCGGAATCTCTCGATATTGGCAGCAGTTGTCGCGCTCTTGATTGCGGCGGCTCCTCTGCGGGCGCAGGTTGACGCCGGTTCCATCCTTGGAACCGTAACGGACCAGTCCGGCGGCGTGGTCGCTGGCGCGTCGGTCACCCTCACCAATGAGGGCACTGGCGCAAGTCTCACCACGCAAACCGGCTCGGACGGTGCCTATAAATTCGCTCCGGTAAGAATTGGCAGCTACAAGCTGGATGTTGCCTTGAAAGGGTTTCAGACGATCACGGCCAAGGGAATCGTGGTCAACATTGGCGTCGACGTCGTCCAGAATTTCACCCTGAAGACCGGCAATGTGACGGAGTCCATCGAAGTCACCGCCGCCGCCCCGCTTCTCGAATCGCAAAACGCCGCCGTCGGTCAAGTAACCGATAGCAAAGCGGTCAACGACCTGCCGCTGAACGGCCGTAACTTTACGTTCCTTGCGCAGCTCGGCGCCGGCGTCAACACGCCGCAAGCCGATACCCGCGGCAACGCAGCCTCTGGCGCCTTTTCGGCCAACGGTTTGCGCCCGGCGCAGAACAACTATCTTCTCGACGGCATTGACAACAACTCGGACACGGTCGACTTCCTCAACGGCACCAACTTCGTCGTGCTTCCTCCGGTGGACGCGGTCCAGGAATTCCGCGTGGAAACCTCCAACTTTGACGCGGAATTTGGCCGCTCCGGCGCCGCAGTGCTCAACGCCACCATCAAGTCCGGCACCAACGAGCTCCACGGCTCGGCTTGGGAATTCTTCCGCAATGACGTTCTGGATGCCGCCGACTTCTTCGAGAACGCCAACAACGTCAAGAAGGGTGCGCTTCGCCAGAATCAATTCGGCGTCACCATCGGCGGGCCGGTCGTTATTCCAAAGGTTTTCAACGGCCGCAATAAACTCTTCTTCTTCGCCGACTACGAAGGCTTCCGCCGCGTTCAGGGTACCGTCTTTACCGGTTCCGTTCCCACGAACTCGGAAATCAATAGCGGTTATACCAACTTTCAGGACCTGATTACGGCGCAGCAGTCCGGAACTCCCAGCACGGACGATCTCGGGCGTACATTCGGCCTCGGAACCATTCTTGATCCGGCTACAACACGTTACTTGAATGCAGGACAAATAGACCCGGTCACGGGCCTCACGGCCACGGCGGCTGGCTATGTACGCGATCCGCTGAGCACGGCGTTCGGTACCGCTGCTTGCCCTGTTACCACCGCGAGCTTCGGGGCCGCCAACATGGGTACTTGCGCGCTCAACATTATTCCAGGCAACCGCCTAGACCAGAACGCAGTTAATCTCTTTAAGCTCTATCCGGCGCCAACGAACAACGGCGTGGTCTTCAACAATTATGGCAACTCGCCAAAGTTGTACGAGCACAGCAACTCTTTCGACGCCCGCTTGGATGGCAATTTCAACGAAAAGAACCAGGCCTTTTTCCGCTTCAGCTTGAAAGATGATCCGCAGTTCATTCCGGGCATCTTTGGTGGCATTGCGGACGGTGGCGGTTTCCAGGATGGCAACCAGACAGCCAATGGTCAGCAAACCGCTCTCGGATACACCCACACGTTCAACCCGACCTTGATCAACGAGGCTCGCATCGGTTTCAACTACCTGCACACCACGCGCAGCGGTCCGGCAGCGACAGACCTCAGCAACGTTCCGGGCGATTACGGAATTCAAGGCATTCCCCAGACGACTTTGAATGGCGGTCTGCCTGCGTTCGGCATCAACGGCTTGGCCACCTTGGGCAGCAACGCCTTTTTGCCCTCGGACGAGGTCAGCTCGACATTCCAGTTGACCGACACCGTGACCAAGATCTGGGGCAAGCACACTTTCAAGGCCGGTTTTGAGTACCAGCACGTGAAGTTCTCCACGTTGCAGCCGCCCTGGTCACGCGGCGAATTTGACTACAACGGTGCATTCACAGACGTGCCTAACGCTTCCTCGGGTGGCAGCCCTGGAAACACTGGCCGTGCGGACTTCCTGCTGATTCCGCAAACGTACGGCACCACCGGAGGAGCAACGGGTCTCTACGGCCCGGGTCAGAACGGCACCGACTATGTGGGCGGTTCCAGCAACATTTACATTTCCAACATCTCGCTAACGGATAATGGCAAGAACTACTACGGCGGCTTCGTTCAGGATGACTGGAAAATCACTCCCAAACTCACCATCAACTTGGGTTTGCGGTACGACTACTTCGGGTTGGTATTTGAGCACCATTCCAATCAAGCGAACTTTGTTCCTAATGGAGCGCCTCTCGGTGGACCCGCTTACATTATTCCTGGCGATCCCTCAAAGGTTACGCCGAATTTGTCACAGAGCTTTCTCGATTTATTGGCATCACAGCCGACTCCGATTCAGCTCATAATCAGCAATAAATACGGCGCAGGACTCGGAAACTCCCAGAACAATAACTTTTCTCCGCGCGTTGGTTTTGCCTACCAGGTCACCCCGAAACTCGTCGTTCGCGGCGGCTTCGGTATGTTCTATAACGGGTTTGAGAACCGCGGGTTCTCCCCAAATCTGGGTGAGAACTATCCGTTCCAGTTCAACTTCAACTTCTATCCAGCCAACGTAGGCACTCCCTATATCTTCCAGGATCCCAATAATCCCAGCCAGCCTTGTCCGACTGCCGGCCCGGGTGGTGTAGGCACATTTGAAACAGGCTTCTCTTGCACGCCCTTGACGCCCAGTCTTGTCAACGCAAGCGGGCTGGGTCTGCGCGGCATTCAATTTAACTACCAGACGCCGTACAACATGGGCGCTAACCTGACGCTTCAATACCAGCTGACGCCGACGATCGCAGTGCAAGCGGCCTATGTGACTTCTCTGGCGCGCCACCTGGAGACCTTCCCCAACAGCAACTTGCCGTCCACCATCGTTGGGCCGAACGTAGCGGAATCGTCGCTCGTTCCGTTCCCTGATTTCGGAACCAACTCCAGCTATGCCATCACCCAAGGCACCAGCAACTACCATGGTTTGCAGACCAAGATCGAAAAGCGCTTCGGTAGTGGTCTCAGTTTGCTCGCCACCTACACGTTCTCCAAGGTGCTCACCGACGCACGCGACTTGCTCAACGGCGGTAGCGTGAACGGCTATCGTGCCCCTGACGTTCCCGGCTTTGGCATCCATGGCGACTACGCTTTGGCTCCTCAGGACATTCGCAACGTCTTCCACTTCAGTGGTACTTACGACCTGCCATTCGGCAAGGGCAAGAAGTGGGCTTCGGATGCCTCCGGATGGCAGAACCAGGTGGTCGGTGGCTGGAGTGTCAACTGGATTCTAACCCTCCAGGACGGCCAACCAATTTCCATCGGATGCCCGTCCGGAATCGGTTCGGGCGTAAACTGCGGTGCGTTCTACGTTCCCGGTCAGCCGCTGAAACTCGGGCTTCACACCAATTCCAACGGCCAACTAAGCTGGTTCGGCAACCCCGCAGCCTTCACGCAGCCCTGCGTGCTGGACAACAACGGGAACCCCATCACCAATAGCCCCACCGGATGCGTCCCTGAAACGGGCATCGGCGCGCTTGGCGGCATCACCCAGGTCCCCGGACCGGGCTACCACCGCCTCGACTTCTCCATCTTTAAGAACTTCCCGATTAAGGAACGCGCCACGTTGCAGTTCCGCACGGAGTTCTTCAACATCACCAACCACCCGAACTTTAACGCTCCGGGCTTTGGTGGCAATGGCGTCGTGGCCATCGGCGGCGCGACGAACTACACCAGTTCCAACTTCGGCGCGATCGGATCCACCCGCGACAATCCGTACGACCCGCGGCAGATCCAGTTCGCTCTGAAATTCATTTTCTAGTCAACCCCTAACACCCTACCGGGAAGGCGCTTCGCAAGAGGCTCCTTCCCGGATTTTTTTCCGGCCCTTCGTTCGCTCCTCGTGCCCCGGTGCTACCATAACTTCATCGTGACTCTCAGGGCTTCCTTTATGGCCACGTCTCTCCTGGCTCTCTTCGCTTGCGCTGCGCAGCCGCTCCCTGCATTAGCCCAGCAGAAAAATCTTGATCGCGACTTCCAGGCCGCCGTCGCGCAATATGAAGCCGGGCACTATCCGGAAGCCGCCGCGCAGCTCGAAAAGCTGCTTCCGCAGGTTCCGCAGAGCTTTGAAGCCCACGAACTCCTCGGCCTGGTCTATGCCGCGCAGTCCCTGAATGACAAAGCACACGAGCATCTTGAAAAGGCCGTGCGCCTGAATCCCAAGTCCGCCTCGGCCCACACGAATTTGGGCAACAATCTTCTCCAGCTTGGCAAGCCCGAACTCGCCGAGCAGCAGTTCAAGAAGGCCGTTGTTCTGGAACCTGACTCCTACGACGCCAACCACGATCTTGGCGAACTCTATGCCCGCGCCAACAAGGTCCCCGAAGCCATTCCTTACTTGGAGCGTGCGCAGCACGCCAATCCCCAGGCCCACGACAATGGATACGACCTCGCCCTCGCCTATCTCCTGTCCAATCGCCTGAACGATGCCCGATCGCTTATTCAAACGCTGCTGAAACAAAAGGACGCTGCCGAACTCCACAATCTCCTCGCCGAAGTAGAAGAAAAATCCGGCAACTTCGTCGCCGCCGCCAACGAATTTCAGGCCGCCGCGCGCATGGAGCCGAGCGAGGAAAACATCTTTGACTGGGGCAGCGAACTTTTGCTGCACCGCACCCTCGAGCCGGCCATCGAAGTCTTCCGCCAGGGCTCGGAGCGCTATCCCAATTCGCCGCGCATGGCCATCGGCCTCGGTATGGCTTACTATTCGCTCGGCAAATACGACGATGCCGTTAAATCCCTGCTGCGCGCCACCGACCTGAATCCCTCCGATCCCCGCGGCTACCCCTTCCTCTCCCGCGCCTTCGACAGTTCTCCCAGCCAGGCCGAAGAAGTGATCGCCCGCTTCCGCCGTTATGCCGAACTGCAGCCGACCAACGGCGAGGCCGTCTACTTCTACGCCATGAGCCTTTGGAAAGGGAAACGCGCCGAAGATCCGAATCTCGATCTCTCGCAGATCGAAGTGCTTTTGAAGAAGGCTGTCGCTCTGGCTCCGAATCTCGCCGAAGCCCACCAGCAACTGGGCAATCTCTATTCCGATCAGCGGAAATATGCGGAATCGATTCCCGAATACCTGAAAGCTCGCGAACTCAACCCGGACCTCGCGGATGTTCACTACCGCCTGGCTCAGTCTTATGTCCGCACCGGCGAAAAAGATCTCGCGCAACAGGAGTTGCAGGTCTATCAGCAGCTACGCGCTCAGCACCTTTCGGATCTCGACAAGCAGCGCGCGGAGATTCGCCAGTTCGTGGTTTCCGAAAAACAGGGAAGTGACGCGAAACCATGATAAAAGCCGCGCGGAATCCACGCTCGCAGCGCCTTGACTTTGCTATTGCCGGGGCATACTTTCTTGGGAAGCCTGTAAAATTCGCATGAGCAATCGAATCATTTCCGCCAACTCCTGCGACCTGATGCGCCATTTTGCCGCCAGCGCCGGCACTCCGCGGGAACTCGCGCGTCAACTTTCCTTCAGCCGCCGCGAATTTTTGCGTTCCGCTTCGGGGCTTGCCCTGGGCAGCGCTCTTCTTCCTTCTTCACCCCTCGCGTTTGGCGCCACTCCCCAATACAAACGCAAGGTCATTGTGATTACTTTTGGCGGCGGCGCACGCGACCAGGAAACGTTTGCTCCCGAAGGCCAGGAAAACATCCCTCACCTGATGAAAGAGCTGATCCCGCAGTCCTCTTTCTTCACGCAGGTCGTCAACCACGGCATTCTTGGCCACTACGTCGCCACCGCCAGCCTGACGACCGGCGTCTATGAAACCTTCAATAATTTCGCGGCTGTCTCCCCCGAATCGCCCACCGTCTTCGAATATTTCCGCAAGGAACTCAAGCGCCCCGTTTCGGACGCATGGGTCGTCGCTCCCAGCAATGGTTTCAACGGCATCGGTGAGAGCAGTAATCGTGCTTTTGGTCCCGGCTCCGGCGCCCGCGTCATTCTGCCCAAGCATCTGCTCAGCGCCGCCACTTCCGGCGCCACCGACTACAGCCACCTGCTGCGCGACAGCTACGAAACGCCGCTCTATGCCCCGCAGCTAGGCGGCAGCACCTTTGAACTCGAGCAAATGGAAAATCTCCTCAAACTCTCCGTGGACGACTTCAAATCGCACGCGCTAACCCTATCCAGCGCCGACGAACTTTCCGTCTACATCGTCCGCCAGTTGATGAAACAGCTCGCTCCCAGCCTTCTCTGGGTCACGCTGCACGATATTGATGTTGCTCACGCGGGGGCCTACTCGCTCTATATCGAGGGCATCCGCCGCACCGATCGCCTCTGCGCCGAACTTTGGAAGCTCGTTCAGAGCGAACCTGAATACGCGGGCAAAACCACGATGCTGATCCTGCCTGATTTTGGACGCGATGCCGATGAGGACGCGGGCGGCAATGGTTTCCAGCATCATCGCACCGGCGACGCTCTTTCTCGCACCACCTGGTTGATGGCCCTGGGCCCCGGCATCCGCGAAGGTGTGGTCTACGACCGTGCGCTCGATAGCACCGACCTGGTTCCCACCATCGGCTCGATGATGGGATTTACCGCCACCTATTCGCATGGCAAGCCGATTGCGGAGCTGCTCTGATGTTCACGCTCCCTGCCGATCTGAAGCCCGGGCAGTTCAACGGGTACGCTCCAGAGGCGAAGAAGCTCGCTCTCAACTACCTGGCCACGTTCCAGCGCGTCCCACTGAGTTTCCTGCCCAGCCTTTTGCGTGAGGTTATCGAGTACGACTACAAATTTCCGGCCGAGCGTCGTGCCCTGGAGCGTGAACTGGAAAATCTGCGCTCTCTTTCTCCTCAAGATACCGGCGCGTGGTTCGGCGCATTTTCGGCCATCCAGCTCTCGCCTGCTCTCGAAAAGTTCGATTGGGTCAACTTGCCCGCGCAGTTCGTGGAGCAGCTTTCCGCGCATCTCTGGGCCACGCACCAGATGGACGCGTTCCGCAAAGCCGCGCTGGACTATGCGGAGCGTCTGCGTGCCGCGGTCCCGCCGGAAGCTCCCGCGCAACCACGCCTGGGGATTGCGGTCATCGGCCAGGGTGTGGACAAACCCGAAGAGCCGCTCTTTCGCAAGTTGCGCCCGCACGGCGCTTTGTTTACCGCCATCAACCCGGAAAATGGCTTGCAGCAACTGCTCGATACCGTGGCCGCGCGCGCGAAGGAGAATCCTTCGCCCTATGGTCACTGGTATATCGACGGCGGAGAAGCCGCCCCGCACGATTCGTCACTGACGTGCGTTTCCTACGCAAGCCTCGAGCCTGTGCGCACCGCCCTCCTGGAAAAGATTCAAACGGAAACGCGCAAACCCGGCGTCGGCCCTGAAGCCTTGCGCACCACCATGGCTCAACTCCATCCCACGGATCTGGGTATGGATAAATCCGGAGACCCCATCTTGCAGCGCTTTCAGATGAAGACCCTTACCGAAGGCTCCGGCACGCAAATCTTTAGCACCAGCTTCACGCAATGGGCCGCGCGCGAATGCCTGCGCCGCGCTCAGCCGCTATCCTTGTTAGTGAGATTTGCCCAGCGCCAGCGGCTGAAGCCCATGGTGGAGCTCCTCGCTCCATCGAGTGCCTCGCCCCAACTCGATTCCATGGGCTCGCTCGTTGATGCGGACATGGGCGCTTACTATAACTGGATCAACCAGCAGCGCCTGCCGGGGTCGGAGAAGTCCATGTTTCTCGTCTGGTTTGAAAACCACAAAGAAGGCGTCGCCGTATCTCCGGCCATGCCGCGCGGCACCGTTTCTACCAGCGCCGCCACTATCCCCCAAATTCTCTCCTGGATGGCCTAAGGTAGGCGCCGGGCTTCAGCCCCGCAGGCGTGCCGCCTTTTAATGGGTCGAGCACTCTTACACATCGCAGAGCGTCACCGCGTCTTCCAACGATTTCAGCGGATCCCGCGTGGGAACGAATTCGTGCGCCACATATCCGGTGTACGGTGTCCCGGCAATTCCTCTCATCACCCCGGCCCATTCCACCTCTTGTGTGTCGTCCAGCTCGTGGCGTCCCGGCACTCCTCCGGTGTGAAAATGCCCCAGCCACTGAATATTGTCGCGGATGGTCCGGATCAAGTCCCCTTCCATGATCTGCATGTGGTAGATGTCGTAAAGGAGTTTTACATTCGGCGAGTTCACGGCTTTTACCACGTGCAGGCCCCAGGCCGTGTGATCGCACATGTAGTCGTGGTGATCCACCTTGCTGTTGAGCAGTTCCATGCAGATCACCACGCCGTTGTCCTCGGCAATCTTCTTGACGCGGTTCAACCCAAGGATGCAGTTCTTCGCGCCTTCTTCATCGGACATGCCGTCGCGGTTCCCCGAAAAGGTAATTACGTTGGGCACTCCCAATTTTGCCGCCTTGGGAATGCTTTTGCGGAACGCCTCTTCGATCTTCGCGTGATTCTCCACGCGGTTCAGCGCGCTCTTGATCTCTCCGCCGCCCCCATAGCCCATGCTGCAAATCAGGCCATACCGCCGGGGCACTTCCCATTCGTCCTCGTTCAGCAGATCAATCGCCTTCAGGCCCATCGCCGCGCCCTTTTCGCAAAGCTCGTCGAGTGGAATGTGCTGGTAACACCAGCGCGATGCTGATTGCTTGATGCGCCCTTTGCGTTGGGTGGTGGACATGGCAGGTCCCACTTTTGCTTCGGCTGAGGCTACCAGTGAAGCTGAGGCTACGCCAGAAATTGCATTCTTGATTATCCATCTGCGCGTGAGTTTGCTCATGATAGGCTGGAGTTTATCTGATAATTTGCCTTCGCGCGACCTGGTCTCGCATACATTGAATCCCGATCTTGGCTGTCGTCTCCGGCCCCCTGCCCTTAAAATAAAGTCAGGTTTGGCGGGAACCTCCCGCGGGAGACCACTGTGAGCCTTAACGTTCCAGTTCCTGCAAAATCTCCGTGGCGGAATCCTCTGTTGTACACCACGATGATTCCCGGCTGCGTTGCCTTGTACGTCGTCTATGTCGTTTATTCCCGCTACGACTCCAACCGCCGATATGAAGAACAATCGCGCCAGCGCCAAAACGAGCAGCGCCACGAAAATGACGTCCGCGCGGTGGAGCAGCTCGGCGGCTCGGATCTTGCCATTCGCGGCCTCTACGTTTCCCCTTCGGTGCTTGCCCGTGGCCAGTCGGCTCAGCTTTGTTATGACGTGGCGAATGCCAAGACCGTTACTCTCGATCCTCCCGTCGCTGACGTGTGGCCCTCGCACTCGCGATGCATCGATCTTTCCCCGAAAAAGACCACGGTCTACAAACTGTCCATCACGGGAGTGCAGGGGGATACGGTTTCCCAGACCGTGGAACTCCGGGTAAAATAACCGCCCGGCGCTTATATATGTATATGTAAATAAATGAGTTAGCCGCTGATTTCGATCTCTGGCTCCGCTTTCCCTCTTGTATGCTCCTTTCTTCCCCTTCTATAATGTTCAGAGCGGAGTCCGGCCTGCGCCGAACTCCGCATCATTTTTCTCTGACGCGGAAATTTATGTCTGACCCTCTCGCAAAGATTAAGAAGAAGCTTCAGCAAGAGATTGACGCCCTGGAGCACGAACTGAACGTTGAGCTGCCCAAGGAGATTGCCGTGGCGCGTGCGCACGGCGACCTCTCCGAGAATGCCGAATACAAATACGCCAAGGAGCGCCAGGGCTTCGTCAACGCCAAAATTGGCCAGTTGAAGAAGCGCATGGGCGATCTCGGCATGCTCAATCTGACGAATATTCCCAAGGATCGCTCAGGCTATGGCTCCCGCCTGGTGGTTATGGACATTCAAAAGAGCGTTGAAATTGAGTACAAGCTCGTCAGCAGCGAAGAAGCCAATGTCGAGCAGGGGCTCATCTCGACAACTTCGCCGATTGGCCGTGCGCTGCTCAACCGCAAGGTTGGTGATGAAGTTCAGGTGCTCACTCCTGCGGGCAAGAAAGAATTCGAAGTTATCCGTCTTGTCACTATTCATGAGGAAGCCTAAACTTTTGCTCTGACCCCGCGGAGAGGTGCCATGTTTTATTGGGGTGCTGGTTCAACTCTTGGCCTGTTAACTTGCCTGGGCTACTTTCTTTTCCTGGTGGGCTGTAACTATTTCTGGCGCCATCGCGCTGAAATCTCACTCTGGGTGGAAGACGAATTCTCCGCTTTCCGCCGCAACATGTCCCGCTTTGAGTCCGTCGGGCCGTTTTACCTGCCGCGCACGGAATCTCGTCTCCGCGTCATCCCCGCGGGTTTTCTCCATTCGGTCAGCCGCGTTCCACATCACCGCCGGTTCTCTGTGGCCGCCTTTCTCCTGATGCTCGGTCTTCTGCTCTTTACTCTCGATTTCTTTATTTAGGGTTCTCGCAAACAACCGCGCCGGCCCGATTTTATTTTCTAATTTCTCTTTTGTATTTTCGCTTCCGACTCGGTTGGTGTCTGTTATTCTCTAACCTCATGCGGCCATCCCTCATCGTTCACGGCGGCGCCTGGGATATTCCCGATGACGCTGTTGATGCCTGCAAGGCAGGCTGCCTTCGGGCTCTTCATGCCGGTTGGAGTATTCTTAGTTCGGGCGGACATGCCCTGGACGCCATCCAGGCCGCCATCATGGTGCTCGAGGACGATCCCGTCTTCGATGCCGGCTACGGCTCGCATCTCACGCTGGATGGCCACGTCGAATGCGATGCTATCGTCATGGAAGCTGCCACGCTTCGCGCCGGTGCCGTCGCTGGTCTTCGCCGCGTCAAGAATCCCATTCGCGCCGCTCGCGCCGTTTTCGAAAAATGTCCCCACATGATGCTTATCTCCGAAGGTGCGGAGCAGTTCGCCAGTCAGCACGGCGTTCCCCTATGCGATCCAGAGGAACTCATATCGCCCGCTGAGCGCGAGGCTTGGCTTCGCTGCAGCAAAGATTCTCATGCCGCCGAACATCATCGCGGCCACGAGCAGGGAACGGTCGGTGCTGTAGCGCTCGACGAACGCGGGCGGCTCTTTGCCGCCACCTCCACGGGCGGTACCTGCTGCAAGCTCCCCGGCCGCGTTGGCGATTCTCCTTTAATTGGTTGCGGCTGCTATGCGGATGCGGAAACCGGTGGCGTCTCCTCCACCGGCTATGGCGAAGCCATCATGCGTATCGTCATGGCCAAGACCGCCACTGATTTTCTGCGCCCCGCGAGCTCCACGCCCACCCGTGCGGCGCAGGCGGCGGTTCAGCTCCTCGTCAACCGCGGCAAGGGCACCGGGGGTCTCATACTCCTGGACAAAAACGGCAACACCGGCTTTGCCTTCAACACGCCACGCATGGCCTACGGCTATGTCAAGGACGGCGCACAATTCGTCGCCGGCGTTTGAAAAACTCAGGAGACGCGATTACCACTCTTTGACGCCTCACCTCTGTGGGTTGCGGCGATTCGGGCCGTTTCTGACAGATAATAGGGCGAGGCCACGGTATAAATTCGTTCGTTGCCCTTTGCCAGTAAAACCCACTGTAGCAATCGTGCCCTTTGATTGTGCAGAAAGTATTCGTACCAGCGGTCCTCAACAAATTCCGGAATCACCACCACGATCTTTCGTTCAGGATGCTTCTCGGAAAGTTCCAGCACGTATTCGACAATCGGAATCACCACAAATCGGTAAGGCGACGGCAGCATCACCAGACGCGGAGGTTCCGCGCCCGCTTCCCGGTATGGTTTTTCCACGTAGCGTTCCCAGTCTTCACGCAAAAGCTCAGCGTGCTCACCTGGTTCCACATGCACTGCCGTTACATTCGGTGACAAGCGTGCCGCAAACTCCAAACCCTGCTTGGCAACCGCACTCCAGCGGTCCATTGGAATCACCACCAGCGGAGGCTGCTCCCGCTCCGGTGGTTCCACCGGCAAGGTCGTGCGCGTAGCCACCGCGACGTTGTGGTAGTGTCGCCGGACTCCATGAAACAGCAGCAAAGTCAGCGGTATAAAAAGGATGGTGAGCCACGCGCCGTCCACAAACTTGGCTACCAGCACTACGATCACCGTCACCCCGGTCGCAAAGGCCCCGAGCCCGTTGATCAACGCGAATTTTGACCAGTGTGGTCCACGCGTTTTCCACCAGTGCTTCACCATCCCCGCCTGGGAGAGCGTAAAGGCGAGAAACGCGCCTACCGCGTAGAGCGGAATCAACCGGTCGGTCACGCCGCCGAACACCACCAGCAGGAACGCGGTGCAGATCGCCAGCCCCACAATTCCTTCCGTGTACACCAGCCGGCGCCCGCGCTGTGCAAATCCATGCGGAAGATAATTGTTCTGCGAAATGGCCCGGCAAAGTCTTGGGAAATCGGCAAACGCCGTGTTTGCCGAAAGCGAAAGCACCAGCAGAATCGAAGCGATGGCAATGTAATAAAAGATTCCCTTTCCGAATACGGTTCCAATCAACATCGAAAGAATGCTCTGATACCCTGGTGCTCCAGGATCCGTAGCCACAATTCCGTACACCTTCACCAGGTAGGAAATTCCTGCCAGCAGGACGGCTAGTATTGCGATGATCACCGTCAGGGTCATCTGTGCGTTCTTGGTGCGCGGCTCGCGGAACGCCTTCACGCCATTGCTCACCGCTTCCACGCCCGTTAACGCTGTGCAACCACTCGCAAATACACGCAGCAAGAGCCAATACGTTGCGCCCTGCAACTGTGGCGGAGGTGGCGGCAAGGGACTGTCTGCTACCGGGTGTCCCCCGGCCAGCGCTATTCGCACCAACCCGCCGATGATCGTTATTCCCAGGCATCCCACGAACATGTAGGTTGGCAGCAAGAACGCAGTTCCCGCGTCCTTCACGCCGCGAAGGTTTACGATCGTAATAATCAAAAGGATTAACAGGCATAATCCCAGTGTGTGCGGCATCAATCGCGGCACCGCTGAAATTAACGCGCCCACTCCTGCGGAAATGCCTACCGCTGCCGTCAGGATGTAGTCCGCCAGCAGCGCCGAAGCCGCCAGCAATCCCCAAAACGCGCCAAGATTAAATCGCGCAACGGTATACGATCCACCTCCACCGGGATACGCCTCAATCGTCTGCCGGTAGGAAAAGTACACAATCACCAGCAGCGTGATAATCGCGATGCTGATGGGCACGATGTACTGCACGCCCAGCAGCCCCAGCGGTATCAGCAAACTCAGCGCCGCTTCGGGTCCGTATGCCGCGGAACTCAGTGCGTCCAGGCCAAAGATCGGTATTCCCTCCGTCGGCCCGATCTGCTCCGCGCGCTCTTCGCTCGTTTTCAGTGGCTTGCCAAAGATCAGGTTGACGATATTCATGGATGGTCTTACAAATCTCCCGGTGCGATCTAGGCCTGCGAAAGAGAACCTCCATTTCTCCCGAACCCTGCCGCCTTGTCAATCGAATTTGCCCGGCTGATCATTGCGAAATGGTAACAACCGCTCCCCTGTTGACCCGCATCCCAACTCTCTCTACCATTTCCCTATGTTCTTCCACACGATGCCAGTCTCCCGCCGCTACGCACTCTTCGCTTCCATGTTGCTCGTCGCCCTCGCTGGCTCCCCGGGCCTCTTGGCCGCCCAGACTGCGGACGACGTCATCAACGCTTATCTCAAAGCCCGCGGCGGTTTGCCCAAAATCCGTGCGATCCAGACCGAACGCGTCTCCGGCACCCTCTCCTTTGGGACGATTGAGGGCCCCTTTTTTGTCGAGCGCAAACGGACGCTGAAGATGCATATGGAAATGACCCTGAATGGCCAGACCCTCATTCGCGTTTATGACGGCAAATCGTCCGGCTGGATCTACAATCCTTTTCTTCCGAATCCGGCCGTTGCTGTTATGACTCCCGCAGACGTCGCTGCGATCGCCGAAGAGGCCGATTTCGAAGGTCCTTTCATCGATTACAAAGCCAAAGGCAATCAGATTGAATATGCAGGCAAGGAGGAAGTCGAAGGCAAGCCCGCCCAAAAGCTGAAACTCACTAGTAAGCAGGGTGATGTAGGCTATTTCTTTTTCGATGTTGCCACCGGCTTGATCCTTAAATGGCAGGGAAATCGCAAGAATGGCGATAAGGACGTGCCCTGGGAAACCTACTTCCGCGATTTCCGCGACGTCGAGGGTGTCAAGTATCCGTTTCTCGTAGAATCCGGCCCCGCCGGCTCGGATCAGCCTCAGAAAATCACCGCCAGTAAAATCGAAATCAATATCCCCATCAACGATTCGCAATTTGTAGAACCCAAAGCTCCCCCGGCTCCCGCGGCGCCGGCCTCTCCAAAGCAGTAGTCAGTGGCCAGCGATTGCCATGGACAAGCGGAATTCCTCGGCCAAGCAAAGCTCAGCTTTGGGTTTATGTGCCAACTGCTTCCATGCCCGCGTTATAGAATCCGACAAAGGTTCTCAGTTTCTCCTCTGCCAACTCTCTCAATCCAATCCTAATTTTCCTAAATACCCGCGTCTTCCCGTCCTGGCCTGCCCCGGCTACCAGTCCAAACGGATGTAGCGGCCGCCTTCTGGGCGGGCGAATGTCCCAGCGCAGCGGATGCAGCCCCCTCATTCTTTAGTTGTTCCCTAGCAATATTTATGTTTAGTATACTGTTGCTAAAGAGGCCCCGTGCCTGTACACTCCTTCCTTCGTAGAAGTGCCCCTGCCTGTTTATTGCTGTTCGTATGTATCTCGGCTTCCGCCAAGACCCTCCGGATCCTCTCAACTCCCCCCGGTGCCACCATTGAACTTGATGGCCAAGTCGTTGGGACTACTCCCTACGAACAGGACTTCCCCTCCGGCTATTTCCAGAGACCACTAACCGTGCTGCAAAAACGTCTCGATCACCCAATTCATCTCCGGTTGACGCTTTCCGGCTACATCACTCAAGAATTCCTGATAACCCAAGGGCCCAAGGACTGGTTGGATTTGCACCGGCGTAGTCACGGCCAATACTGGCTCTTCAAATCCGACGAGTTCCACATTGACCTGCCACCCCTGCCGCCTTCCGCACAGCCGGCGTCCACTCGTCCCATGGAGACTTCTCTTCTGTGCCCCCTTCCGTTGCTCCCGCACACTCGCTGTGCTAGCATCGCCCCGTTAAGAAGAGCGGACCAGGGACTTTTTCGTTCTTCCTTCGCCCCGCATGCCGGGACCCAGGGTTGGGCCGCGCTCTCCTTTCCAACTAGGAATCTCACCAGGCGCAGGCCCGCGCCTGCTACTTTATTGGGCGGACCGCCGCGTCTGATGACCTCTCCGGTCATATCCTACGCGGAGGTTTGCCATGAAAAGCTATCCCACCAAGGACATCAGAAACGTTGGCATTGTAGGCCACGGCGGCACCGGTAAAACGCAACTCGTGTCGTCGTTACTTTTTACGGCCGGAGCCACGCCGCGCTTCGGCAAGGTTGCAGAAGGCACCACCACCACCGATTGGGACGAAGAGGAAATCGCGCGCAAAATCTCCATCCAAACCGGTATCGCTTCCGCCGAATGGGCCTGCACGCTCTGCGCCGGCAATACCGTCAAGATCAACTTTCTCGATCTTCCCGGTTATTCCACCTTCATCACAGAAACCAAGGCCTCTTTGATCGCCGCCGACGCCGCTCTCATTACCGTCGACGCTCACGTCGGCTCGCAAGTCACCACCGAGAAGGTCTGGGACTATTGCGCTGAATACGACATCCCCCGCGCCTTTGTCCTCACCTGGATGGACCGCGAGCTTTCCAGTTTCGAACGCTCCCTCGAGTCCCTGGTCGAAGTGTTTGGCCGCACCGTAGTTCCTCTTCAGATGCCCATCGGTTCCGAAAAAGGTTTCCGCGGCGTGATTGATCTTGTTTCCATGAAAGCCCATATGTACACGCCCGATGGCGACGGCAAAGCCACCGTTGAAAATATTCCCGATGCGCTGAAGGACGAGGCCGAAGAAGCTCACGAAAAGCTGGTCGAAATGATCGCCGAAGGCGATGACGAAATGATGGAAGAGTTTTTCCGCGAAGGCACCATTCCCATCCAGGACCTGATTCCCGCCGTGCGCAAGGCCATTGTCGCCGAAAAAATTGTTCCCGTCTTGATGATCTCCTCCACCCGCAACGTCGGCAATGCCAGTTTGCTTACCTTCCTTGCCGATGTATTCCCGCACCCCGACGAACATGCCCAGGTTGGCTTCAAGGAGCCCGGCGGCAAGGGCGATCGCATCGACCGCAAGTACGACGATGCACAGCCGCTTTCCGTCTTTGTCTTCAAGACTCTCGCTGATCCTTTTGCCGGCCGAATCAACTATTTCAAGGTGAAGAGCGGCGTTTTGAAAAACGACGCTACCCTGCAAAATTTCAATCGGAATATCCCCGAGCGCTTCCAGCACACCATGCTCGTCCAGGGCCGGCAGCTCAGCGAAATTCAGGAACTCCACGCCGGCGATATCGGCGCCATTACCAAGCTGAAAGAAACCGTCACCGGCGACACGCTCGGCGACAAGAGCGCTCCGATCTACTATGCCGCCGCAAAGCTGCCGGAACCTTCCATTACTTTCGCTGTCGAGCCCAAAACCCGTGCCGACGAAGATAAGATCGGCGTGGCCATCCATAAAATCATGGAAGAAGATCCCGCACTGCGCTTTTCGCGCGATCCGCAGACCAAGGAATTCCTACTCGCCGGCAACGGCCAGCAACATATCGAAGTTGTCGTGGCGAAGCTGCAGAAACGCTACAACGTTAACCTGGCGCTGAAGCCCCCGAAGGTTCCGTATCGCGAAACGATTCGCGGCAAGGCTGATGCGGAAGGCAAGCACAAGAAGCAGTCCGGCGGACACGGGCAGTTCGGCGTCTGCCGCGTCAAATTCGAACCCATCGAACGCGGCAAGGGCATCGAATTTGTGGACGACGTCTTCGGCGGGGCCATTCCCAAGAACTGGATTCCCTCCGTCGAGAAAGGCCTTCGAGATGCCGCCGCTCGCGGCTTTCTGGCCGGTTTTCCGGTCACCGATTTCCGCGCCACCCTCTACGACGGTAAGTACCACGACGTCGATTCGTCGGATATGGCCTTCAAAATTGCGGGATCCCTTGCCTTTAAGGAAGCGATGAAGACGGCCCGCCCTTCACTACTCGAGCCCATCATGCATGTGGAAGTCTATGCTCCGGATCAATATTCCGGTGACCTGATGGGCGACCTCAGCTCGCGTCGGGGCCGCATCGAAGGCAGCGAATCTCGCGGCCACAACGTTATCGTCAGGGCCCAGGTGCCGTTTGCCGAAATGCTTTCCTATGCCACGGACCTGACTTCCATGACGCAGGGCCGCGCCACCTATTCCATGGAGTTCTCGCACTACGACTACGTGCCCAACGAACTGGCCGACAAAGTCATCGCGGCCCACAAACCGGCCCACGGCGAAGCCCTCGTCGAAGAAGAAGCCTGAAGCGGCACAGCCATTTCTGGCTGTGCTCTTCGAACGCCAGGAGTCTTACCCCCTGTATGGGCCGGGCTTGGCCCGGCCCTCTTTTTTGGAGTGCAGAGGCCCAGCCTCCGCTTTCTCTGCGGCCCTCTGTGAACTCTGCGTTGAGGTCTTTTCTCTACGCTGGCAATGCCTTGCCTCTCGTTTCAAATCCCAGAGGCAAAATAAAGATTCCCACCACGAACGCCGCTGCGGTCATCGCCACGGGAATTCCAATTGTGTGATAGTGCGCCACTCCTGCTCCCACCAAAAACGTGAATCCCGCTCCCACAAATCTTCCCGCTGAAGTGGCAAATGCAAACGCGCTTCCCCGGCATTCCGTCGGATATTGCTCGGGCAACCAAAGCGTATACATCGCGAAGTTAGCTCCACCAAGCCCCAAAAAGAACAGACTCAAGAAAAACCACTTCAGCGCTTCCTGAGGCAGGTAGAGCACATATCCGAACCCAACTGCCAGCGAGGCCATCATCAGGGCGAAATACCCGCCCAACGTCACGCGTCTTCCGAAGCGCTCCGCGAGGGGCGGCAAGATCGCGCATCCAATGATCGTTGCGGAAGAAAGCACCATAGTCGCCAGAGAAATCAGGTGCGTAACGTTGACTCCCGTCATCTTCATGCGATTGACGATTTCCGTCACCGCTGCCGGAATGTAGACCGACCCTCCCCACAGACCGATCATTGAAATCAACACCAGAAGCGCATTCACGGTCGTCCGTTTCCGGAACTCTGGCGAAAACAGATTGGTGAGCGGTCGAATTAACGACCAGTTTTGTACCTCGGTTGCCTTGCTTTCCCAACGCTGCGATTCGCGCACTCCGTAGCGAATGAACCCCACCAGCAGGGCTGGCAATCCGCCCAGGGCAAACATCGCCCGCCATCCGTACCGCGCGCCCACTCCGAAATTCGCCAGCGCCGCCAGGAAAAATCCCACGTAGTATCCGGTATGCATCCAGCCTGCGGCCATCTTGCGCCGGTTCTCAGGCCATTCCTCCGCAACGAATGTCCCGCCCATTGCCCATTCCCCGCCGATGCCGATTCCCGCCAGAAAGCGGAAGACCGCCAGATGCCAGAGGCGTGTGCTCACGCAGCATAGAAACGTGAACACGGAGTACCACAAGATCGTCAACATCAAGGTCCGCACACGCCCATATTTGTCCGCTACCGGACCCCAAAGAAATGCGCATCCCCATCCCAGGAGAAACAGCGCAAACAGCAAGCCGCCGTAATAGCCCACGCGGCCCAGATCGTTCTGCAATCCGGACCGCGGCAGCAGTTCCTTCAATGCCGGCACCATCACCAGCGCAAAGATGTAGGAGTCCATTCCGTCGAGCGCCCATCCGCCCCACGAGGCCCAAAATCCCCGCCACTGATTTCCGGTGAGCGGCGTTTTGCTCTGGATTGCTGCTGAAGTGTGCGCGCTCATGGTTCTCTGCCATCCGCACACTATCTCTGGTGGCCAATTAGTTCAACTTCTCTCCGATCACTTTCGGCAGAAACATTCCGGTATGCTTCAAATGCTCGTCAAATCCCTGCCCAAACTCCTGCCGCAGGAAATTTTCTTCTCGCCGTGCCTTGAAATAAAAGCTTGTCAGCAGCACCGCAAAGCCAATCCAACCGTTCAGATGACCTTTAATCATTGCCGTGCCGATGAATCCCAGCAGAATCCCCGTATAAATCGGATGACGAATCCAGCGGTACAGGCCTTTCCGCACCAGTTCGTGGCCTTGCTTCAGGGTCACCATTCCGCTCCAGTTCGTTCCCAGGCTCAGCCGCGCCCAAATACTGATGGCTACTCCCAGCGCTGTGACCGCCAGTCCCAGCCACAATAGCAGCGGTATCTCCGGAAGCATGCGGGGGTTCCAGAATTTGTAGTTGCGTTCAAAGAGCAACCAGAAGGAAACCACCACTGGAATTACATGCTGCAACCGTTGCAACGGAGATTCCCGTTTTTTGGCTTGTTTGCTGCCGAACCAGAGAACAACCCAGACAATCAGGAGAGTGTCCCACAGCCACATAGCAATTTCGGTTGCGCGTTCCACTGTGATCAGGTCCCAGTTCATGTCCGGCTCTCCTTGTTTCGGAATCCGCTCTTGCTTTAATCTCCGACCCTGCCATGCTCGCCGCGTTCTTTCTTCTTCTGAAGTCCTTTCAGCCATTTTCGCTCCGCGGCAATCTGAGAGCGCAGGAAGGCCACCGATTCGCCACCCCATTCACCGAGCTCCATATTTTGGGCGAGATTTTCAAGACGTTCGGTGCGTGCGGCTAGCCAGTTTTCTCGCAACTCCAGGATGCGGGACGCCGCTTCCGGGTGCAGGACGCTGAAGAGCCCGACGCGCAACTGGAAGGCCTCGCTGCTCGAGGCGTCCTTTTCGGTGAACTCTTCCAGCCGGCGAATCAACTCCTGCTTTCCTTTGGAGGTAAGAGCGTAGCGTTCGCGCGTCTGGCCGCGTTCGCCGGGAACGGTCTTCCGGCTGACCCAGCCGGAGTCCACGAAGCGCTTCAGCAGCGGATAGACGAGGTTGTTGTGCATGCCGCTCTGCCCGGTGATGTGGCTGACGCGCTTTTTCAGGGCGTAACCGTGCGCGGGACCCGCCAGCAGCGTCGCCAGGAGCAATAGGTCATTCATGACTATGTCAGTATTGTACTAATAGCGGGGACGTGTCAAGCGAAAACACCAAGCCCGGAAAGGGGCGGATGGGCGAGTGTGCGGGGACTTACTTCTTCTGGCGGGGGGCGCGGGGCCGCGGGCGGCTGTCCACGGGCACGGCGGCGGGAGCGGGGAACGCTTGCGCAGCGGCTTCGCGCAGCACTTCGGCGCAAGCCTCCGCTTTGTCCTTCAAGGCACGCATCACGTCTTCAAGAATTTGTGCCGCGCGCTGTTGGAAAGAGGTCATTGTCTGCGCTCCAGGATCGGCGTCAGCCGGCAACGGGTGCTTCGGTAGCCGGGGCTTCCCATTCCTTTTCTTCCGGAAGCAGAGACTTCACGATGTCTTCCAGCTCATGCGAGCTCTTCACATGGTCCGGATAGTTGTGCGCCGAGAGATCGAAGGTGAGGCCATACTTCGTGCGGACATCCTGCAAACCTTCCTGGAGCCGCACCGCAATGCGCTTGGCGTTCAGCGTATCGGTTTCCGGCAATACGATGCCGAACAGCCCGTCCGAGAGGCGATAGATGGAATCGGTGGGGCGCAAACGGCGCGCCATGGCCTTGGCGGCATCGCTGTAAGCAGCCTGCAGATCTTTTGCGGCAACACGGGAATTGGGGCTGGCTTTCGCAACAACAAGGGACATGGTTTTCTCCAGCGTCAGCGCGCGGCGGAATTCCATACTGAGGCGGTCCCAGAAGTGATTCTGATCGGGCATGGTGCGCAGCAGGTCGGTGTTCGCCTGAATCTGCAGGGTGACGTTGCGCTCCAATTCCGTGAGCAAGCTCTGCTTGAGCTTGATGAAAGTGCGCTGCCGGTCGAAGAGATAGCCCACAAACAAAACGGTGAGCGCACAAAAGCCGAAAAAAGCCACGCGCATCGTCCACTTGTTGCCCTCGGGATGGACGAAAACCAGCGGGTACATGAAGCTGGCCAGGCCGCCGGCTTGCACGAGCACAAATACGGCGGAGAGGATGGTGAGCTGGAGATTCCGTCGTTCCAACCGGTCCAGTTCGTTTCGATCGATCGTGGGCATGGGCGGCACCTGAAGACCAGCAGCTCAACCCGCGAGGGGTCCCTGGGAGCCGCCGGAGCATGTCCCAGAATGGCGCTGGCCGCGGTTGGCCACAATAGGCGTGCGGTACCATGTGATGAAAGAGGTATGGGGTGCCGTGAACATCCCATAGGTGTAGAATACGCGTTGAAGGCTGGGTAACTGGCCTGTCCCACGGTGTTCCTCGCGGACCCGGAAGGGAGGCACCCAAAATGAAACTCTCTTCACTGCTTCGATCCTTTCTGACATTGAGCGCCTTTGCTGCCCTTGCCTTTTGGCCACAGGCCGCGCTGGCCCAGCATGGCGGCGGCCACGGAGGCGGAGGCGGTTTTCATGGTGGCGGTGGTGGAGGCTTCCATGGGGGTGGAGGCGGATACCACGGCGGCGGGTATTCCGGAGGTCATTCCAGTTATAGCACCTCGCGAGCCTATGGCGGATACCACGGCGGTGGTTACGGGCACGGTGGCGGCTACTATGGACATGGCTACGGCTACGGTCACGGGTGGTATGGCCACGGCTGGTATGGTGGACGATATTGGGGCTACCCCTACTATGGCTGGGGATGGGGCTGGGGATTTGGCTGGGGTTGGCCTTATTACTCGGGCTGGGGCTATCCCTACGGTTATTGGGGATATCCGAACTACTATTATTCCTACCCGAGCAGTCCTTCTTCGGACGATCCGAACACCGACCCGAACAACTATCCCTATCAGTGCCCGCCGGGTTATTCCTGCATCCAGGACCCGAGGGGCAATCCGCCGCAAGGCCAGGCTCCGCCGGCAAACAACACGCCGCGCTACGCGCCGCCCAGCGGCTACGAACAAGGCAATCCGCAGCCATGGCGAGCGCCTTCGACCGCTCCATCGCCGGCACAATTGAATCCCGGCGCGAACCAGCTTGCACCGAGCCGGGATACGTACAACATGATGCCCGGCCGTGTGCTGTCCGTGGACCGCATCCCGGAGGCTACGATTGTGGCCACGCCTGCGGCGTACCGGACAACTCCGACTGGCAAGCCAGTGGTGGGCCCGATGCGGCCGGAAGTGCTGCGGGCGATGCAGCATTTGCACGAGATGCCGCCGTCTGCGCGGGAGCGAGAGATCGCCACGGGGCGCTACAGCCAGTTTTCGGCTGAGGAGAAGCAGTTGCTGCGTTCCGTGCGATAAGTTGGCGGAAACGCGAAAATAGAAAATTGAAATTGGAAAATAGGGCGCGGGGGCTTTGGCCTTCGCGCCTTTTTCGTTTTGGTTCCGGTGGGGGGGCACCCACCCGGGGCGCGTAAGGGACGCAGGGAAAGGAGTTAGAAGAGAGCTGTTAGCCATTAGCCGTAAGCCATTGGTAAGACTTGTGCTGGCGGAAGCGGAAGTCTTCACCACAGAAGGCACAGAGAGCACGGAGGAAGAGGGAGAAGAGAGCACCGGAAAGAGAAATGTCGGCGCGCCGACATTTAAAGTAAAACCTGAAGGTTATTCGAACAGTTGGGGCTATACCCCCAGTTCTTGCGCAAGTGTTGGAAGGAAAGAGGCTGTGGACGGGTTGACGGAATCTGCTGAATGGAAAGGCATTAGCGCGAATGCGGGGCGCAAAGGCACTGGAACGGGTTTGGGGTCGAGGGCATTGCAGCGGAGTGAACGGCGGCGAGAGATAATGTGGCAGGGTTAAAGAGGAAAATTCGAAAATTGAAAATAGAAAATGGAACTTGGAAAAGCGGACGCTAACAGGAGGCGACCATGCAGGACATCTACATTTCGGCCAATGGGATCCGATTCCATTGTGTGACGAGCGGAAGTGGGCCGCTGATGCTGTTTCTGCATGGGTTTCCGGAGTTCTGGTATGAGTGGAAGGGGCAGTTGGAGGAGTTTGGTAAGGATCACTTGGTGGTGGCGCCGGATTTGCGGGGGCACAACTTGTCGGAGAAGCCGGCGGAGCTGGAGGCATACCAGGTGCCGGTGCTGCTGGGGGATATTCGCGGGCTGGCGGACTATTTTCGGGGAGGCAAGAAGTTCATCCTGGTGGGACACGACTGGGGAGGAGCGCTGGCGTGGGGATTTGCGATGGCGCATCCCGAATACCTGGAGAAATTGATCATCATCAATGCGCCGCACCCGGGGATTTTCCGGAAGTTGCTGGAGAGCGATGCGGGACAGCAGGCGGCGAGCCAGTACATGTTGTTGTTCCGGAGTCCGCAGGCGGATGCGATGCTGGCGGCGGACAACTACGCCTTGCTGGTGCAAAACATCTTGGCACCGCTGCTGGCGAGCGGCGCGATGACGGAAGCGGACAAGGCGGAGTACTTGAAGGCGTGGTCGCAGCCGGAGGCGTTGACGTGCGGGCTGAACTATTACCGGGCGAACCGCACAGGTCCGCCGGTGCCGCAGGAGATGGAAGCGGCGATTGGGGCGTCGGGGACACTGCTGCCGGCGCGATGGACGGAAGCGCAGATGACGGTACGCGTGCCGACGCTGGTGATCTGGGGAGAAAAGGACGTGGCGCTTACGGTGAAGAATCTGGAGGGGCTGGAGAAGTATGTGCCGGATTTGACGGTGAAGCGGATTGCGGATGCGTCGCACTGGGTGGTGCATGAGAAGAGGGAAGAGGTCAATCGGTTGATTCGGGAGTTTGTGGGGGGGGGAGCCGGTAGTAGGTAGTCGGTAGTTCGTAGTTAACAGCCGACAGCCAACAGAAGAGACGCTAGGGTCCTTGCCAAAGGTTGTGGAAAAGTGGCGGGGAAATGAAAATTCCGTAATGCGAAACCCCCTCCTGCCAGCGGAAAGATGGGCAGTATAGGACGACATAAGTCGTTCGATGGGAGTCAAGTAACGGGTGATAAAGCGCGAAGGAACTGCGCGGCAGTGTTCCAAAAGTTTAGTTACATGGAATTTACGAAAGGAATACGGGGAATTTACGGGGAGAGAATCAGGGCGCAAACCAGAAGGGTCAGTGTAGGCCTCCCAGTCCGTGTGTGAACTTTAAAGGAGGAATACAGCATGACCGCAAGAAGATTCGCGTCCCAAGTGCGGCATTGTGCCAAAGTCGGCCTTGCTTCCCTGGTGATGCTGCAAATGAGCCTGGCGGGGCCGTTCCTGAGCGGCGCCCTGGCACACGACAACGACGACAACCACGCGCGCACCCCGATCAAGCACGTCATCGTTATCGTTGGAGAAAACCGTTCGTTCGACCACATATTCGCAACGTACGAACCCGCAAAGGAAGGGCAGAGCGTTGACAATCTGCTTTCCAAACACATCATCAAGAAAGACGGCACGCCGGGAAGCAATTTCAAGCAGGCCGAGCAATATTCGGCGGATGCGACCGACAGCCCGAATTACCAGATCGCGCCAAAGAAAAAGACGCTCTACTCGCCCATGCCGGCTCCGCTGAACGGCGGTCCGACGGACGTTTGCAAAAACAACGGGATCTGCACGCTCGCCGACGCAACCTCGTCGGAGCAAGGGCTTGCCGAAGAATATTACGCGTATATGTTGACGGGAGGCACGGGATTGTCCGGCAAGGTGCCCGATTCGCGCATCACGGGCGTGAACAGCACGGCGCCGTACTTCACGCTGAAGCCCGGGCCGTTCCAACTTACGAACTCGAATACCACGGATACGTTTCCATATGACTCGTACGCGGCGAGCCCGGTGCACCGCTTCTACCAGATGTTCCAGCAGCTCGACTGCGATGCGTCTTACATTTCGAAGGCGAATCCCGATGGCTGCTTGAAGGACCTGTTTGCCTGGACGGAAGTAACGGCGGGTTCGAACAGCAATGGCAAGACACCGCCCACGCCGACGGGCTACGACAATGATTACTTCCCAGGGGCACATACCTCAGGCGAAGGTTCGACTGCGATGGGCTTCTACAACATGTTGCAAGGTGACGCGCCTTACACGAAGTACCTGGCGGACAACTTTGCGATCAGCGACAACTATCACCAGCCGGCCAAGGGCGGCACGGGCCTGGACAGCATCATGCTGTTCTTCGGTGATGCGATCTGGTTCTACGATCCGAACAGCACGACGCCGTTTATACCACCGCACAATCAGACGGTCTGGACCGACAATCCACAACTGACCGGCACAGTGGATGAAGTGGAGAATCCCAATCCGCAAGCGGGAACCAACAACTACTGGATGGAAGACGGTTATGGCGGCGGCGGAGGCTTTGGCTTCCCTGGCGCGGTATATGGCGGTGGCAGTTATTCTAACTGCTCCGATCCGACGCAACCCGGAGTGCAGGCGGTCCTCACCTACCTGTCATCTTTGCCGCGGCCGATTGAATCGAAGTGCGATCCGGGCCACTACTACCTGCTGAACAACTACGCTCCCGGATACCTCAGCGACGGAAGCAACGCGTACATTGACCACAGCACGAACAACACTCCCTTTACGATCCCGCCGACGACACAACGCAGCATCGGCGACGTGCTGATCGAGAACCACGTGTCCTGGAAGGGCTACAACGACCAGTGGGATGCCTACCTGACCGACAAGTACCAGTTGAATTATGGTGTGGTGGGTCCAACCAGCGATCAATATTGCAACATCTGCAACGGATTCAACTACCAGACGCAGATCATGACCAATGACCAAATCCGCAACAACAACCTGAAAGACGTGACGGATCTCTATGCCGACATCGCCAACGGCAAACTGCCGGCGGTTTCGTTCGTGAAGCCGAGCGGCTGGGTAGACGGGCATCCGGCTTCTTCAAAGTGGAACCTGTTCGAAGGGTTCGTGAAGAAGATTGTGGATGCGGTGGCCTCCAACAAAGAGCTGTGGGATAGCACGGCGATCTTCATTACGGTGGACGAAGGTGGCGGCTACTACGATCACGGTTATGTGCAGGCGCTGGACTACTTCGGCGACGGGACGCGAATTCCGTTGATCGTGGTGTCGAAGTGGGCGAAGAAGGGCCACATTTCGCACTCGTACACGGACCATGTTTCGGTTCTTAAATTCATCGAACGGAACTGGAACCTGCCGACGATCAGCGGCCGCAGCCGCGACAACCTGCCTAACCCTAAGGTCGAAGGCGACAACCCGTACGTTCCGGCGAATACGCCGGCGATCGGAGATTTGTTTGATATGTTTGACTTCGATCACGGGAAGTAGAAGAAGTAGAGCAAGGAAGTAAAGAAGCAAGAGCCTCCGGCGTGCAGTGATGCGGCGGAGGCTCTTTTTTTAGAGCGGACGGCGGTTAGTGGACGTAGAAGGCGGAGCGGGAAAGGATCGTGTAGTCGCGGCCTTTCTTGCCAAAAGAAGGGGCGAGGCGGAGATCGATTTTGTGGGGCTTGCCGAGCGCGGCGGTAGCGTTGGTGTAGTAGCCGAGGGTGTAGCGAGTTTTGATGCGCTGGATGAGCGCGCGGAAGACTTCGTCGAGGTGCGCAACGTCCGGAACATCGAAAACTTCGCCGCCGGTTTGCTCCACGACTTTGCGGATGTCGACGAGGCCTGGGGTCATGGCGGCAGCCATGCGGGTTTCCGGGGGATTGTAGCCCGGGATTTTCAGGTTGTAGACGACCGCGTCGGAGGCGATCGCTTCGGTGACGATGTCGCGCGTGCCCTGGCCGCCGGCGCTGGTGCCGACGTCGTCGCTGACGAGAATGATGACGCGGCGGTCTTTCTGCGGGGCGTTCAGGAGATATTGCGCTGAGACAAAAATGGCATCGTTGATATTGGTGGCGCCGCCGACCTGAAAGCCGCCGATCATATTGGCGATTTGCGTTTTCTCGTGCGTGAAGGGGACGCGCATCTGAGCTTCGGTGGAAAAAGTGAAGAGAGCAACCTGGTCCTCGGGCTTGAGGGCGGAAAGAGCGATGTTGGCGGCCTGACGGAGGGGCACGAGAAACGGGCCGATGGAATCGCTGAGGTCGAGAACAAGGGCGACATCGAGAGGGAGTTCATCGCGACTGAAGACTTCGAGTTTTTGCTGGGCGCCGTCTTCGCGAAGATCGAAGTTCTCCTGCTTGAGATCACCCAGGATCTGCCCGGACTTGTTTTTGACCGTGGCATCCACCAGGACCAGGTTCACGTTGACGTGGATGACGGTTTGCGGCGGCTCTTGAGCCAAACAGGGACAGGGGAGTAACCCGAGTAATGCCAGCAAAATGAAGGGCGATCGAGTTAAGGGCAAAAGACGCGGCATGAGGGCATTTTCACCGGATGAAGATAGTGTGAGGGATGAGTGAGGAAGCGACAAGGTTGTATGAGATCTGTCCGCCATTATACAGGTACTTGACAAGTCGGTTAGTATGCTCATAGGCTCAAGGAGCGATGGAGCTGGATGCTTCCCTCTCTTGGCTGGCGATGACCATGACGCCGGGCGTGGCGGCGCGGCTGTCTGCGCGGTTGTTGCGGGAGTTCGGGTCGCCGGAGGGCGTGTTTCGGGCGAGTCTGCCGGCGCTGGAATCGTGCAATGTGCCGGCGCCGGTGGCGCAAGCGCTTTATAAGAAACAAAGCTTCTGGCGAGCAGAAAAAGAGGTTGCGGCGCTGCGGACGGCGGGGGCACGGCTGATCAACTGGACGGAGCCAGAGTATCCGCAGTCGCTGCTACAGATTTATGATCCTCCGGTGATGCTCTACGTGCGGGGCGATGCGCAAATTCTCAATCAGCCCATGCTGAGCGTGGTGGGCACGCGACGGCCTACGGCGTACGGCACGCAGATGACGGAGCGGTTGTCGCGCGACCTGGCGAAGCGCGGCATTGTGATCGTGAGCGGGTTGGCGCGCGGGATTGATGCGATCGCCCACCAGGGAACGACGGCGGTGGAGGGCCGTGCGATCGGCGTGATTGGGACGGGAATCGACGTCTGCTACCCGAAGGAAAACAAGAAGCTGTATGAGAAGGTGCTGGAGCGGGGGGCGATCATCAGCGAGTTTGCGATGGGGGCGCACCCAGCGCCGGAGAATTTTCCAGTGCGCAACCGGATTATTGCCGGGATGCCGCTGGGCGTGGTGATCGTAGAAGGGAAACAGTACAGCGGATCGCTGATAACGGCGCGATTGGCGATGGAGTTTGGGCGGGAAGTTTTCGGTGTGCCAGGAAATGTGACGCAAGAGACGAGCTTTGCTCCCAACCAACTGATCAAGCAAGGAGCGAAGCTGGTGACAAGCGCGGAAGACGTGATCGAAGAGCTGCCGACGCCAGTGCGAGCTGTTTTGGTACAGGCGGAAGCGGTGGGAGCCGAGCAACGGAACCTGCTGGCCGAAAGCGAGCTAAATCCTTCACAGAAAAAGATTTATGAGTTGTTGAGGGTGGATGAGCCGAGGCCCATTGACGACATTGTAGAGAGCAGTGGGTTGAATTCCAGCGAAGTTCTGGCTACCCTTTTTGACTTGGAGATGAAAGGAATGGTCCGGCAACTCCCCGGAAAGCAATTCTGCAAGGTGCTATTGTAAGCACAGGAGTTAGCGAAGCGCGGAAAAGGGAATACACCCAAAGGGTGGTTTCGAGCATCTTCCAGCAATCGGACGATAGCACCAGCAGGTATATATAAGGTAGCGAGAAGGGCACACACCGCCTCGGTCGCCCTTCCAAACGCAGCCTCACAGGTTACAAAGGAACACATGGCACGTTCATTGGTCATCGTCGAGTCGCCGGCAAAGGCGAAGACGATTAATAAGTATCTCGGGAAGAATTACACGGTAAAGGCTTCGATCGGCCACGTAATGGACCTACCGACGAAGACGATAGGGATCCGTCTGCCCATTGATGAAGACGAGATCAATGCCAAGAAGAAAAAGAAGAAGAGCAAGCGGGGAGGAAAAGCGGCGGCGCCCAAACCTCCGTTGAAGCCCATTTCGCTGGACGATCCGAAGATTTTCGAGCCGACACTGCAGGTGATCCCCGGCAAGGGGAAGGTGATTAACGACCTGCGGAAGAGTGCCAGTACGGCCGATGCGGTCTATCTGGCGGGCGACCCGGACCGCGAAGGAGAGGCGATCTCCGCTCATTTGCAGATGGTGCTTTCCAAGCCGGCGAAGTTTCTGATCCCGGACGACGAAGACGACGCGAAGAACGGGAAGAAGAATGCCGAGAAGGATGCGAAGGTTGCGGAGGCGGCGACTGCTCCTTTGGCGAAGAAGAGCGGCAAGGGAAAATTCGCCAAGAAGCCGGTTGAGAAGGACAAAATCGACATCGAGCCGATCGACCCGAAGAAGATCTTTCGCGTAACGTTTAATGAAATTACGCCAAAAGCGATTCGCGCGGCGTTTGAGAAGCCGCGTCAGGTGGATACGCAACTGGTGGATGCGCAGCAGGCGCGGCGCGTGCTGGACCGCATCGTGGGCTACAAGATTTCGCCGCTGCTGTGGGACAAGGTGCGCCGCGGGCTGAGCGCCGGGCGCGTGCAGACGGTAGCGCTGCGCCTGATTGTGGAGCGCGAGCAGGAGATTCGCGCGTTTGTGCCGCAGGAATACTGGACGATCCACGCAATGCTGGATGGCGGTGAGCCGCCGATTTTCGAAGCGCGACTGACAAAGAAGAACGGCGAAGACATCGAGGTGAAGAATCAGGAAGCGGCGGACGCGATTGTTTCCGCCGTGAGCAAGGCGAAGTGGCAGGTGGCCAGCGTCACGCTGAAGGAAAAACGCCGGAACCCGCCGCCGCCGTTCACGACGTCGAAGCTGCAGCAGGCAGGCTACAACCGGTTGCGGTATACGGCGAAGCGCACGATGGCGCTGGCGCAGCGGCTCTATGAAGGCGTGGAACTCGGCGATGAAGGTTCGGTGGCGCTGATTACGTACATGCGCACGGATTCGGTGCAGGTATCGAACGATGCGCTGGCACAGGTACGCGAGCTGATCCCGGAACGGTTTGGCAGCGCGTATTTGCCGGAGAAGCCGAATTTCTACAAGTCAAAGAAAGATGCGCAGGGCGCGCATGAAGCGATTCGTCCGACCGACGTTTCACGGACGCCGGAAGATGTGCGGAAGTATCTGGAAGACGATGTTTTCAAGCTGTACCAGCTGATCTGGCAGAGGTTTGTGGCGTCGCAGATGCTTCCGGCGGTGTCCGACCAGACGACGATTGACATTCACGCGGGCGATTACACGTTCCGCAGCACGGGCTCGATTCTGAAGTTTGACGGCTATCTGAAGGTCTACCAGATCCCAGTTGCAAACGCAGACCGCGAGGACGACGAGAAGGATGACGAGGGCGAGGGCAAGGCGCTGCCGCGGGTGACCGAAGGGCAGGTCCTGAAACTCGATTCGATCAAGCCGGAACAACACTTTACGGAGCCGCCACCGCGCTACACGGAAGCGACGCTGGTGAAAGAGCTGGAAGAAGACGGGATCGGACGGCCTTCCACGTACGCTTCCATCATTTCGACGATTGTCGAGCGCGAGTATGTGAAGAAGGATCAGGGGAGGTTTACGCCGACGATGCTCGGCGAGCGCGTCTGCGGGCTGCTGATCAAGAGCTTTGAGGATGTGTTCGACGTGAAATTCACGGCACGGCTCGAAGAAGAGCTGGACGAAATCGAAGAAGGCAAGATGCCGTGGCGGGAATCAGTGAAGGAGTTCTGGGAGAAGTTCGTCGTGGACCTGGAAAAGGCCGGCGACGAAATGATCTCGTACAAGGCCGGAATCCCCACGGGGAAGAAGTGCGAAAAGTGCGGGCAGGGCGAATTGCTGGAGCGCATCAGCCGGCACGGATTCTTCCTGGGTTGCTCGCGGTATCCGGACTGCGATTTTATCCAGGACCTTTCGGAAGAGATCCCGGAAGACGCAGAAAACAAGGTTGAGTATTGCGAAAACTGCGGCAAGGAGATGGCGCTGAAGCGCGGGCGTTTTGGCGCGTTCCTGGCTTGCACGGGTTATCCGGATTGCAAGACGACGAGGCGGTTGGTGGCCGGAACACGTATCGCGCACCAGCCGGATGAGCCGCTGGACGAGAAGTGTCCGCTGGACGGCCAGGGACTGGTCAAGAAGCACGGGCGGTTCGGCGAGTTCATCGGCTGCTCCGGGTACCCGAAGTGCAAGTACACGCGGCCGATCACCATGGGCATCAAATGCCCGAAGTGTCACGAAGGTGAATTCGTGAAGCGCGGCAGCCCGGGCAAGGGCGGCAGGTTCCGCACCTTTTACGGATGTTCGCGTTATCCCGATTGCGATTTCACGACGCCGTTCATGCCGATTGCCGAGCCATGCCCGAAGTGCGGCGCGCCGTTCGTGGTGGAAAAGAAGACCAAAATCGGCACGGTGCGCGCCTGCATCAAGGAAGGATGCGACTGGGAGAAGTTGGCGCCGGAAGAGAAGCCAGCGGAAAAGCCTGCCGCTGCACACGCCGAAGAAGCGACCCCCGTTGGCGTGAAAGCCTGACGCATAGGGCAACACCCCGATTACGGAACACGCTCATCGAGAAAACCAATTCCGCGCCAGAGTATATCTATACTGGAAGTAGATGACGCAAGCTGGCATGAAAGCCATTATCCAGAAATATCTCGAATATCTTCGCTCCGTGCGGAATGCGTCGCCCCACACCCTGATTAATTACAGCAATGACCTGGAACAGTTTGTCGAGTTTCTGACGCCACCAGAGGCCGAGACTCCGGAACTAAAACAGATTACGCATCATGTCATCCGGGAATTTGTGGCCCATCTGCACGATTGCGGGCTGGAGAAAAGCTCGGTCGCGCGGAAACTGGCGGCACTCCGTTCGTTTTTCAAGTATTGCGTGCGAGAAGGGAAGCTGAACGACAATCCGGCGCGGCTGGTGGCGACACCCAAGCTGCCGAAACGCATCCCAGCGGTGCTTTCCGCGGAAGAGATGAACGGCTTTCTGAATCAGTTGGCCGAAGAAGGGGAAAGCGGTGGCGGAAAGAGCCGCAAGACGAAGACCTTTACGGCACAGCATGGCGTTTTGCGAATCAAGGAAGACAGTATATTGCTTGCCCGGGATCGCGCGATTCTCGAACTCCTTTATGCAGCGGGGCTGCGTGTCAGCGAGCTGACTGGCCTCAATCTTGCCGACATGGATCAGAAAGACCAGATGCTGCGAGTGCGCGGCAAGGGTAATAAGGAGCGCATCGTGCCATACGGGCAAAAAGCAGTGCAGGCGCTCAAGAGGTACTGGCCGGTGCGCGAAACATTGTTGCGGGCGTGCGAAGCGAGCGGGCAGCACGCCAGCGTTGAGGCCATCTTTTTGAATTACTGTGGCCGGCGGCTGACACAGCGCAGCGTGGGACGCATCGTGAAGAAATACGTCCGGCTGGTAAACGTGAACTGGGATCTGCATCCGCATTCGCTGCGGCACGCTTTTGCCACGCACCTGCTGGCCGATGGAGCGGATTTGCGCGCGATTCAGGAGTTGCTGGGCCACCAATCGCTTTCTACGACGCAAAAATACACCCATGCTTCGATGCAGCAGCTCATGGCTATTTACGATAAGTCCCATCCCCATGCTTAGCCTTGCTTGCCACGGGAGCTCCGCTGTGCCCGGCGAGATTCTTTGCCGCATCTAAACCATTTCATAAGAAACTAAGAAAAAGAGGCGTGGATTGCGGAGGTATATGGTCCGAAGTTGTGTTTGGGCGCTCGTGGGAATGCTCTGGATTGGATTGGGCTCCGTGGGAATCGCACGGGCACAGGACAATTACGAGATTCAAGTGTATGGCTCGGATACCGTGGATCCGGGTCACACCATGGTGGAATTGCATAGCAATTTCACGTTCCAAGGGTCCAAGACAGAGCAGGACGGGATGCGCCCCACGAATCACCAGTGGCACGAGACCGTGGAAATCACGCACGGGTTCACGGATTGGTTCGAGACCGGCTTTTACATATTCACCTCGCTTCAGAATGGCTACGGCTGGGACTACGTCGGGAGCCACATCCGGCCCCGCGTGCGGGTGCCGAAGAAGTGGAATTGGCCGGTAGGGGTAAGCATTTCGCAGGAATTCGGCTACCAGCGCAGCCAGTTTTCGCCGGACACCTGGACCTACGAATTACGCCCGATTGTGGACAAGCAACTGGGGCGCTGGTACCTGTCCTTCAATCCGGCGCTCGACAAGTCGTTTCACGGGCCAAGCGAGAATCAGGGTTTTACGTTTTCACCGAATTTCAAGGTGAGTTACGACATAACGAAGAAGATTGCCGGAGGAGTGGAGTATTACGGCTCGCTGGGCCCGGTGACGGGCTTCGATCCGGTCTCGCAGCAACAGCAGCAGATTATTCCGGCAATCGACCTGAATCTGTCGGAGAAGTGGGAGTTTAATTTTGGTGTGGGCGTTGGCGTGACCAAATCGACGGATCACCTGCTGGCGAAAATGATCCTGGGCTACCGGTTCGATTTCTAGAAGTTAAGCGCAGGACCGCTGGGCGCGGTCCAAATCCAAGCCAAATCAATACGTTGACGATTATGCAAGGCGCCCCGTATAATTAGAGTTTGTCTTAAGCCTTTGGAGGACAGATGTACGCCGTCATACAGACCGGGGGAAAGCAGTATCGTGTCGCGCCCGGCGACACCATCCGCATCGAGCGGGTGAAGGGTGATGTGGGCGAGCAGGTGAAGTTCGGGACCGTGCTGGCCGTGCACACGGATGACAAAAAAGTGTTGGCAGGAACGGATGCGACCAAGGCCAGCGTCACCGGCAAGATCGTGGAGCAGGGCCGCGCGAAGAAGCTAACCGTTTTGAAGTACAAAAAGACCAACCAGTACAAGATTCACCGGGGCCACCGGCAGAACTACACGGCCGTGCAGGTCAGCGAAATCAAGCTGTAACATTCTGATTTTATGGCTGGCCGGTCTGAAGTCCGGCCACCACAGGGAAGGATTCAGTCATGGCACATAAGAAAGGCGGCGGCTCGTCTACAAACGGCCGCGATTCACACGGGCAGAGGCTGGGAGTCAAGCGGTTCGGCGGGCAGTTGGTGAACGCCGGGACAATCCTGGTTCGGCAGCGGGGCACGAAGCACCAGGCTGGCACGAACGTGGCGAAGGGCAAGGACGACACGCTGTTTGCGCTGGTCACCGGCTACGTCAAGTTCGAGGACAAGGGCAATCGCGGGCGCTTTATCAGCGTGACACCGGCGGCGGAGCAGGCGAAAGCCGCGAACTAAGTCCAACGGCATTGCGGCGGCCCCGGCGCGAGTCGGGGCCGTTTTTTGTTTTCAGAGAAAGAAACAACGCAGAGGCCGCAGAGTGCGGAGCGCAGATGGCGCAGAGAAGAGTGAGCGATGTTTGTTGATGAAGCGAAGATTTCGGTGAAAGCCGGTGACGGCGGAAACGGTTGTGTGGCCTTCCGCAGGGAGAAGTACGTGCCGCGCGGCGGGCCTTCGGGCGGCGATGGCGGCAGGGGCGGCAGCGTCTATCTGGAAGCGAATCCCAACGACAACACCTTGCTGCGCTACCGTTATAACCGTGAATTCAAGGCCGACCGAGGGCGGCACGGCGAGGGTTCGAACTGCACGGGGCAATCGGGCGAGGACATGATTTTGAAGGTGCCGGTGGGCACGCTGGTGTTCGATGCCGAGGGTGAAGTACTGCTCGCGGATTTGAAACAAGCGGGGCAGCGCATCCTGGTGGCGCAGGGCGGGCGCGGTGGACGCGGAAACCAGCACTTTGCCAAGCCGTGGCATCAGGCTCCGCGGGAGAAGGAAGAAGGCGAGACGGGGGAAGAGCGCAATCTGCGGCTGGAATTGAAGCTGCTGGCGGACGTCGGGCTGGTCGGTTTCCCGAATGCGGGCAAGTCCACGTTGATTTCGGTGATCAGCGCGGCGCGGCCGAAGATCGCGAACTATCCGTTCACGACGCTGGAGCCAAACCTCGGCGTGGTGAATGCCGACGGAGGAACCGGCGGGCATGGCACCGAACTGGGGCGCACGTTCGTGGTGGCAGATTTGCCGGGATTGATCGAAGGAGCAAGCCAGGGGGCGGGACTCGGCATTCGCTTTTTGCGGCACGTGGAGCGAACGCGGTTATTAGTACATTTGATTGACACCAGCGACATGGCGGAGATGGACCCGGTGAAGGCGTTCGAGATCATCGAAGGGGAACTCGGGGCGTTCAGCGCGAAGCTGCTGGAAAAGCCGATGATTGTGGTGGCCACGAAACTCGACGCCACAACGGATCGCAGCAAGCTGGAAGAATTGCAGAAATTTTGCGAAAAGCGCGGACTTGAATTTCATGCGATTTCCGCCGCAGCTGGTGAGGGCGTGAAGGATCTGGTTCGCGGAATCGCCGACGCATTGGACCGTATTCCCAAGGCGACGGTCGAAGACGATACGAGCGAAGCTGTCGACGAGGCCAACTCCGAAGAGCAAGCGGAGTTCACGGGCGTCGAAGCCTACGAGGCCGACGATGAGGAGGCGGACGAAGGGCAAGGGGGGACACCTAGTGGCGGGAATTCGTGAGAGAATCGGACTGGGGAAACTCCTGGAGGCGGATTGACCACGGCACAGGCTTCAGCGCACCGTACAGCGGCAAAACACCATCCGAGACGTATTGCACTGTTTGGCGGTTCGTTTGATCCCATCCACTCCGGCCACTTGGCGGTTGCGCGGGCGGCGGACCGGCGTTTCAATTTTGACGAACTTCATTTCATTCCCGCGAGCCGGCCTCCGCACAAACTGAAGCAACACCTGGCGCCATTCCCGCACCGGTTTGCGATGGTGGCGCTGGCCTGCACGGAACATCCGCATTTTGTGCCGTCGCTGGCTGAGGCGGGCGAGGATTTCAGCGGATCGCAGTTGCATTACTCCGTGGATACGGTGCGCTATTTCCGCCACACGTATCATGGTCATGGCGACCGCATTTTTTTCATTATTGGCGCCGATGCGTTCCTGGATATTCCGATGTGGAAGGAATATGAAACGCTGCTGGGGCTTTGCGATTTTGTCATTGCGAACCGTCCGGGGATTCGCCTGGAAGCGTTGCGCCTGGTGATTCCGCCGGAATTGGTGGCGCGGCCGAATGCTAAACGCGAAAAGGAAGACGAAGCGATTGCGCATGGCTCGCCGATCGTGGCGCAGTTGGATAAGACGACGGTGTACCTGCTGGAAAATGTGTGCAGCGAAGTGAGCGCAACGGATATCCGCCGGAGAGCCGGCCGCGGGCAATCGATCCACGGCCTTGTCTCCGGCCGGGTGGAAGAATACATTTTGAAACAGGGACTATACCGGTGAAATTAGAAACGTTACCGAAGGGCGTGCGGCTGGCCGTGGAAGCGGCGCAGGAGAAAAAAGCGGGCGCAATCACCGTGCTGGATTTGAGCGGGCTGGGCGCGTTCACGGAATATTTCGTGATTTGCACGGGATACAGCACGCCGCAACTCCAGGCCATTTGCTCCGAAATCGAGGAAGTTCTTCATAAAGAGATGAAGCGTACGCCGGAGCATCGCGAAGGGCACCGCTCCGCGGAGTGGGCGCTGCTGGATTTCGGCGGATTCATTGTGCACGTGTTTGGCGAGCAGGCGCGGCGGTTTTACGATCTGGAGCGTTTGTGGCGGCAAGCGCCGTCGCTGGTGATTGCCGACGAACCGGGAGCCGCCAGCCGCAGCGAGCTATCCGAAAAAGCAGGCTAGGCATGCGGGTTGACAAGCGCCGGCCGCAGTTTCCATTTCATCTCTCCTGAAATTCAGACGCGTTTGATGAGGACGGCGGTAAGGTCGTCTGCCTGGCGTGTGCCATTGGAAAAGGCGATCACGGCTTCGTAAAGCGCCTTGATGATCTGATCCGGCGGCAAGGAGCGGGATTTTCGCACGGCTGCTTCCAAGCGTTCCTTACCGAACTCTTCCTGCGCGGGATTTTCAAACTCCACAAAACCGTCGGTAATCAGCAAGAAAATATCGCCCTTTTGCAGCTCAATTTTTGTGGGGGGCCCGGAAACCAGATCCGGCAGAATGCCGAGCGGCACGCCTTGGGAGTCTATTTCGCTGAAGGAATCATTTGCGGCGGTGTAGAGGAGGATGGGACCGTGGCCCGCGGAGAGAACTTCCAGCTCTCCAGTGCTCGGTAAACAGGAGACACTCGCGAAGGTCACGAAGCGCGTTGGATCCAGATCGCGAGCAATGGAAGCGTTGATTTGGGTAACTGCCGGGAGCAAGTCCGCATATGCCGCAAATCCCGAACGGGCGTAAGCGCGGCAGGCGGAAGCGAGGAGGGCGGGACCAATACCGTGTCCCGTGACATCACCGAGAACCACAATGAGGCGCCCATCGACCAGGGTGAGCCAGTCGTAAAAATCGCCGCCGGTGTCGTCGGCGGGCAGGTTCCAGCCTGCCACAAGAACACCGGGTATGGTTGGTGGCTGCTGAGGCAAGAGCGCCTGCTGAATGTCACGAGCGGTCTTCAAATCGTGCTCAATGCGGTCAAGTTGGCGGCGTGTTTCGGACTCGCGCAAAGCCGCTTCGACGTGCTTGCGAATTTCGCCGGCCACGCCGCCGGCGACGAAGCCGCTTATCAGCAAAATGATGGCGTAAAGACTGACGTCAGTTTGCGTGACAGGGGCCGGATGGCCGGGCTGCGGAGGAATCCAGCCGAGATGGACAGCCGCGGCGATGTAGGTAACGGCGGCGGTGATCCCCGCGATGCGGCAGATTGAGGTATCGAGCCGAAGGATGGAAAGGATGATCAGCACAAAAAACAGCAAGGTGGCGGGGCTTGCCAGGGGGCGATAAGCGGACTCGAAACTCGTTGTGGTAAGCCACGCGACTCCAATCGCCGGCACGGAGGTTTCCAATATCGTGCTGGTGATCCACAGCGTTCGCGGGAAGGCCTGGTTCCCCCGAATGGCACGATTCACCAGCTTTAGCATGGCGTACTCGTAGATCGCGAGGGCGGCCGCCAGGGTCAGATTCCAGGCGGCGTGAATGTTCATCAGCGTGGTATGCAGAAGAAAGACGCGGACTGTGAGGACCACGGACACGACGCCGAGGAAAATCAATACGCCAAAGATGCGTACGCGTTCGCTGCGGAGTTCCGCGGCGTAGAAAGCCTGGGAAGGGAGTTGAATCTCCGTCATGGGTTCGGGAAGCGCGATACCAGCGCCATCATAAAGCGTTACGGGTGGGTTCCCAAATCAAAAATTGCGCAGGGCGAGACGCCAGGCAGGCCGCAAGGTAGACTTTGGGGATGAAAATTTGCCTGTTGATGCTGGGTAAAACGCGGCGACCGGAGATTAACGCGATCCTGCAGGACTACATAAAGCGCATCTCAAGAAGTTGTCCAATCGAAATCCAGGAAGTGCGCGACGCGGAAGCCGCTTTAAAAAAACTGGATGCTAACCGCGCGGCAGTTTCGGTGCTGCTGGATGCCGGGGGAAAGACGCACGACTCCGAGGCATTCGCGAAATGGGTTGGCGATCAGCGGGACCGGGGCTTGCGTGAAATTATCTTTGTGTGCGGGGATGCCGACGGATTTCCCGACCTCCTGCGGTCACGCGTGAAGCAGAAGTTATCGCTCAGCGCGATGACGTATTCCCATGAACTGGCGCGCGCGATGCTGGCGGAACAGATTTATCGGGCGTTTGCGATTCTCTCAGGGAGTCCGTACCCGAAATAAGGAAACGCGCAGGGTGATGCGGACTTTCAATTCGTGCGTTTTGCCGCTTTCCGTGAAATGATGTGCCTCGGTCAAAACCATGTCGATTCGACTTGCTCCCGACAAAGATCAGCCCTCGGTCGCGATTGAGATTCCACTGGAAAAGCCGCTGCCCGACTACGATCTGGAACAGATCGAACAGCCCACGCCACGTGATATTGACGGCTTGCTGGTTAGTCAAGGATTTCGAGACCTGGTGGATGATGCGCGCGGGGTACTGACGGAGCTTGTCGCAAATCCGCCCGCCATTCCAAACGGCAGCCATTTTGTGGATCTGGAACTGACCACTATTCCGGACTTCGAGATTGCGCAGCTTACTGGCGCAATTTGCCCGGGAGACGAGGAGGTCTATCGTCCGGGGCTTTGGGTGGTGCTGAAGGACCGCAAAGCCGCGGCCAGGCAACCGCTGAGTGAGGTTGCCCTCGAGCATGCCCGGCTGATCGCGCAGGAACTCGTAAAGCGGCTTGGCATTTGATCCGGGCGGAAAGCTTTCGTTGAAAGAATCCGGCAAACTTGACGTTTGGGTGGCGAATCCGCAGACTTAGAAGACACGCAAAATCACGCGCCAGACAAAGGAAAAGAGTCCATGCCGGAAGGAAAAGGGCTGCTGATTGTTTATACCGGCCCGGGAAAAGGTAAGACGACGTGCGCGTTGGGCACGGCGTTTCGCGCGGTGGGGCAGGGCTTGCGTGTTTTGATGGTGCAGTTCATCAAGGGTTCCTGGCATTACGGCGAGCTGGATGCGGCAAAAATGCTGGGCGACGATAAATTCGAAATCCGGCCGATGGGCCGCGGCTTTGTGAAAATTGGCGGCGCGGAGACCGACCCGGAAGATATTCGTCTGGCGGAAGAGTGCTGGGAGTCCGGGCGCGCGGCAATTTACAGCGGCAAGTATGATCTGGTGGTACTGGACGAGATCAATTATACAATCAGCTACAAAATGCTGGATGCGGAGAAGGTGGTGGATGCGTTGCGGAACCGCCCCGAGCACGTGCATGTAATCTGTACCGGCCGGAGCGCGCATCCGAAGCTTGTGGAAGCAGCGGACCTGGTCACGGAAATGAAGGAAGTGAAACACCCCTATACGAAGGGTATACTGGCGCAACGGGGGATCGATTACTGAAGGCAGTTTTCAGTAATCAGTCTCAGAAGCAGAAGCCGTTTCATCTTTGTGATTCCGAGAGTGAAGTTTTGAACGAAAGACTGAAAACCGGGGACAAATAACTTTATCCATGTCGTGGTTCAAGAGAGACAAAAAGGCCATTGAACAGGCGACGCCGCCGGAAGAGCGGCGCGTGCGCACGGAAGGGCTGTGGACGAAGTGCGAATCCTGCCGGGCCATCGTTTTTCGCAAGGATCTGGAAGAGAATCTGTTTGTTTGTCCCAAGTGCCAGTTTCATTTCCGCATGAACGCCAAACAGCGCCTGGAACTCTTGCTGGACGGCAAATGGACCGAGCATGACGCGGGCATGGTCTCCACGGATCCCCTGAAATTTGTGGACACCAAGCCGTATGCCAAACGCATCAAAGAAGCGCAAAAAAAGCTTGGCATGAACGATGCCATCATTACCACGGAAGGCAGGCTGAGCGGAAAGCCCGTGATTTGCTGCGCGATGGAATTCGGATTCATCGGGGGTTCGATGGGCGCGGTAGTCGGCGAAAAAGTGACGCGGGCGATTGAAATGGCCATGGAGACGCGGCAGCCATTGATCGTAGTTTCGTGTTCGGGCGGTGCGCGCATGATGGAGGGCACGATCAGCCTGATGCAATTAGCCAAAGTTTCGGCAGCATTGGCGCGGCTGGATGAAGAGAAGCTGCCGTATATTTCCGTGCTCACGGATCCGACGACTGGTGGGGTTACGGCGAGCTTCGCGATGCTGGGCGATTTGAATATCGCCGAGCCGGGAGCGCTGATTGGATTTGCCGGCCCACGCGTCATCGAGCAGACCATTCGGCAGAAATTACCGGAAGGATTCCAGCGCTCCGAATTCCTGCTGGAGCATGGATTCCTGGATGCCGTTGTCTCCCGCAAGGACCTCAAAGGTTTCATCTCCAGCGCGATCGACCTGTTGACTGCCTGAAATGGATTACCAGGAATCGGTTCGCTATTTGCTTTCACTGGGCCGTGAGCTGGCGGCTCCTACGCAAGCGGCCGCGGCCAAATTCAATCTCGAAAACATCCATATTTTGCTGGAGCGACTGGGCCGGCCGGATCGCGCCTATCCGGTGGTGCATATCGCCGGCACGAACGGAAAAGGATCGACGGCGGCGTTTATGGAACGCATCCTGCGCGAAGCCGGTTTCCGCACAGGTCTGAACACCTCGCCGCATCTGGAACGCATCAATGAACGCATTCGGATCGCCGGAGAAGAAATTTCCGACGAACGGTTTGCGGAGATTTTCACGCGGATTCGCGGCGTAATTGAGGAGCTTTTGGCGGAAGGCATGCTGAAAGCTCATCCGACCTACTTCGAATGCGTCACTGCGCTGGCCTTCGAAGCCTTTGCACAGGAGCGGGTGGAATTCGCGGTCGTCGAAGTTGGACTCGGCGGGCGCTTGGACGCGACCAACGTGGTGACGCCGGTTGTCTCAGTCATCACGCGCATTGATTTCGATCATGAGAACTATCTGGGGCATTCGTTGAGGGAAATCGCCGGCGAGAAGGCGGGCATCCTCAAGCCCCAGGTTCCGGCGGTTTTCGCCACGCAACTTCCGGAAGCGCGCGAAGTCCTGCTGGCTCGTGCGCGGGAACTGAATTGCCCTGTCATCGAGGCGCAGGAGGCATATTGCCTGGAGGAATCGGTCAATTCCGTATGCGCGAGCGCAACGGTGGTGGAATCATCCAGCGGGAAGTCGTTTGCGCTGGCTCCGCGATTACCTGGAAGGTTTCAGCTACAAAATGCACTGAACGCGCTTGGCACGGCGCGGGTTCTGCAGGACCGCGGCTATCGTGTGAGTGACGAAAATATTGTGAAAGGCATCGCATCCGCCGAGTGGCCCGGCCGCCTGGAGCGCCTGCAAACGCGTCCCGATGTTTATCTCGATGGCGCGCATAACCCCGGTGCGGCGCGGGAACTTGCCGCATTCCTGCGCGAGAATTTTGCCGGGCGCAGGGTGTACCTGATCTATGGAGCCATGCGGGACAAGGCCGTGGATGAGGTCGCCGGCCTGCTGTTTCCTTATGCCTATGAGGTGGTGTTCACACAGCCCGGGACGCCACGCGCCGTCAGTGCCGCGCAGCTGGCGGAAATGGCAGGGGACCACGCCGCGCGATTCACGGTGATCAAGAACGCGGAAGAAGCGATGGAGAGTGTGCTCGCGAAAGCGGGGCCTGAGGATGCGTTGTTCATCACGGGTTCTTTATATCTGGTGGGCGAATTGCGCCACGCCTGGAAAGAGCGCGGAAAAGTCGCACGCCGTTAGAAAAGTCCGTAAAATGGAGCTTCTTTGGTTTTGGGACAATATCTAATCGCATGAAAAAAACGAAGAAAGTTGCGACGACAAAACAGAGCGCTCCTCTTGTGGGCATCATCATGGGTTCTACCTCGGACTGGGAGACGATGGAGCATGCCGCGAACACGCTGCGCGATCTGGGGGTACCGTATGAGACGCGGGTGGTCTCCGCGCACCGAACTCCGGATTTGCTTTTCGAATATGCGGCGAGCGCCGAGAAGCGCGGCATTGCAGTGATCATTGCGGGCGCTGGTGGCGCGGCGCACCTGCCGGGCATGACTGCGTCTAAGAGTATTTTGCCGGTGCTGGGCGTGCCGGTGGAGTCCAAGGCGCTCAAGGGCCTGGACTCATTGCTCTCCATCGCGCAGATGCCCGGCGGCATTCCCGTGGGAACGCTGGCGATCGGCAAGGCGGGGGCGATCAACGCGGGCTTGCTGGCGGCGTCGATTTTGGGCGGCAAGTATCCCGCGATTCGCGAAGCGGTTCGCGCTTTTCGTCACGCCCAGACGAAAAAAGTTCTCTCTCAGTCCGACCCGGCGGCGGCAGTGCGGCAGGCGATTCAGGCTGTTCACGAGCAACTCTCCGGAAAATAGGCGTGACCACGATCGGCATTCTCGGCGGCGGGCAGCTTGGTTACATGCTTGCACTGGCGGGCTATCCGCTGGGGCTGCATTTCCGCTTTCTTGATCCTTCGCCAGAAGCACCCGTAGGACGCATCGCGAACCGGGTGACCTCGGAGTATCAGGACGAACAGGCGTTGGAAAAGTTTTCGCACGGCCTGGAAGTGGTCACCTACGAATTCGAGAACGTGCCGGTGGCGGCGGCGAAATTCCTGGCGGAGCGCGTACCGGTTTATCCTTCTGCCATTGCGCTCGAGGAAGCGCAAGACCGTCTGCGCGAAAAGGGATTGTTCCGCAATTTAGGCATACCCACTACGGAATTTGCGCCGGTCTTGAAGCATCGTGATCTGGATGAAGCGGTCAAACAAGTGGGATTGCCCGCGGTGATCAAGACCCGCCGCATGGGCTACGATGGAAAAGGGCAGTGGATGTTGCGGACTACCGCGGATGTGGAAAAGGCGCGGCTGGAATTGCCCGAGGTGCCGCTCATATTGGAAAAATTTGTTCCTTTTCAGCGGGAACTATCGATCCTCGGTGTGCGCGGGCGCAATGATCAGACCGCGTTTTATCCTTTGATCGAGAATCATCACCGCGGCGGAATCCTGCGGCTTTCTCTAGCGCCGGCTCCGAATCTGCCTGCCGCGCTGCAGAAGGAGGCCGAGCGCGCGGCCCAGGCTGTGCTCGAAACGCTCGGCTACGTGGGCGTTTTGTGTATCGAGTTTTTTGAAATGGATGGAAAACTGCTGGCCAACGAGATGGCGCCGCGCGTGCACAATTCCGGCCATTGGTCGATTGAGGGCGCCGTGACCAGCCAGTTTGAGAATCACCTGCGGGCGATACTTGGATACCCGTTGGGCTCGACGGCTGCCGTGGGTGCGTCCGCCATGCTCAACCTGATTGGAGAACTTCCGGAGAGCGCGGATGTGCTGAACATTCCGGACGCGCACCTGCATTTGTATGGCAAGGAGCCGCGTGCGGGCCGCAAGCTGGGGCACGTCACGGTGCGCACTGACCATGCCGAAAAATTGCAGCAGCGGCTCGCGGCACTTCCCACATTTTTTCGACGTCCCGAGTTCTGCCTGGAAAATACGCTGCCGGAAAACCGAATGAACCGGGCTTAGCCAGGAGTCTTTTCACAAAGTCGCCTGTGATTCGGACCGTGCGTATGTCGTTAGAAAAATGGATCTGGATGTTTCCAGTTGCGCTTTGCGTGCACAACCTTGAGGAGGCGATCTGGCTCCCGGGCTGGTCGCAACGCGCGGGTTACTGGATGAATCCCGTGGGGACACATGAATTTCGGATTGCAGCGGCGCTGCTAGCGATTTTGGGAATTGCTGTAACCGCTTGGGCGGCGCGCGGCGGCAAGCAAAGTGTTGGCGTCTATCTGCTGGCCGGCTTTGCTTTGGCGATGCTGCTGAATGTGGGTTTCCATGTGATGGCCACGGCCGCCCGGAGCCAATATGCGCCGGGAGTGGTCACCGCCGTGACGATCAATCTTCCCGTGATGAGCTATTTGCTCCGGCAACTGTTTCGGCAAAACTGGATCCTCTGGCCGAAAGCGCTGACCGCTCTGATTGCAGTTCCGCTTGCATTAGTTCTGCTGATTCCCGGCTTACTCTGGATTGGGCGAACGGTGTAACGCCGGCAAATTCGCGGGGCAATAGCAAACGGAGTGGATGCAGCGCGAAAATTTCTTGCACAGGCATGCACATATTTCCACAGTGTTTCTGCGCGAGACCTCTTGTCAACGTTCCGCAATATCCCTAGGATGCATCCAGATTGATCGGGAAGAGAAACTTCACGAGTCAATTCCGGAGCGGCAGCGAGGGTAAAACCGAACAGCCGATTCGAGTTGAAATCAGAAGTGGAAACTTCGCAGTTCGAGCCGAATCGGGCGTGTGGTTAAAACTACGCGAACCGGTGCGGTGTGGAATGAGAAGGACAACTCCGGGGTTTAAAGCGGCAAACTCACACGGGTAAAACCGGGTGGGAATGTTGCGAGAATCAAGGAGAGATTTTCCAGGGGCGATCGCGAGCGCGGCGAGGGTCAAACCGAGCTGCAACCGCCGGACGAACCAGAAAGTCGAGCTTCACGTTTAAATCCACAGGAAGCGGGTCGGGTAAAACCGGACCGCAACCCGGGGAATTGGGACAAGAAGCGAAAACTTAACGCATCAATCAAAAGAGGGCGACGCGGGTTAAACCGAGTCGCCCTTAAATTTTTCTGCCGAGCTACTGACTTTACGTCTGATTATCGAGTCACATTCTTCTACCGACAACCCCGGTTGCCGTCGGCTTTGGCGAGATGCTACGATGCTGGGTTCCATGACACACGCCAGCCTCAACAGACCCCGCATCGGCATTCCCTGGCGAACGTCCGAGGAGGGTCTAGCCAGTCAGCGGCCCTGGGAGGGGAAGAACCGCCACTATGCTTTGGCCGTGGAGAAGGCCGGTGGCGAGCCCGTTGAGCTTGCTCTCAACGACCCTGGTAGTCTGGCCGCCCTGCTGCCCGCTTTGGATGGCTTTGTGCTACCCGGAAGCCCTGCGGATGTGGATCCCATTGAATATGGAAGGCGGAACTCTGGTTTAAGCGCGCCCCCGGATGCAGCGCGAGACCGGACGGACCGTTCCATTTTGGAACACGCCTTCGCCTTCAAAAAGCCTGTCCTTGCCATCTGTTTTGGCTGCCAGATTTTGAATGTCTATTTGGGCGGGACCCTGATTCAGGACTTGCGAACGGAGACGGGTACACAGATAGCGCATCGTCGAAAAGATCAAACCCCTGAGCCCGAGGAGGACCCCGTCCACCGCGTTCAGTTTCAGGCTGGGAGCCGCCTGGCTGAGCTTGCCGGAGGCTTGGAGACGGCGATTAATAGCTCGCATCATCAGTCCATCGATCAGCCCGGCCGACAGCTCAGAGTTACCGGACGAGCCCCAGACGGCATCATTGAAGGGGTGGAATGGGTGGGCGACTCGAACTGGGTGGTTGGGGTGCAGTGGCACCCGGAACGCATGGTGGGGGATCCGCTGGCCGAGCGGCTGTTTTCGGACTTCCTGGAGGCCATTCGATCTTCTCGTGCCGTGCAGGCCAGCAATCTGTAAACGATTGATCCCTGGGCTCTTCCGGGCATGTGGGGAAGTCCGGGCAGTATCCTGGTGCCTGCGGCATACAGCACGAAAACAAGTTTATGAATCTTAATTGGGGGCATCATGATCTCACTCGCAGGCAAGGCAGCACTTATCACTGGAGGTTCCCGGGGCATCGGGGCGGCGGCTGTCAAACTGTTTGCGCAAGCCGGTGCCGACGTCATATTCAGCTACGCCTCGGCCAAAGAAGCGGCCAAGCAGGTCGAGCAGGAGGCGGCTAAGCACGGGACTCGCGTGGAGGCATTTAAGGCCGACGCCGGTAAACATGAGGACAATCGTAAACTGGTGGAGCACACCATTAAGCGCCTGGGCCGCCTGGACATCCTTGTGCCCAATGCCGGCGTCTGGAATTTAGAAGATTTGCCCATCGAGAAAATGACCGAGAAGCAGTGGGACGACATGATCCGTGTCAATCTGAAGAGCGTTTATTCGATCATTCACTTTTCCGTTCCGCAGATGATCAAGCAAAAGAGCGGGAAGATCATCCCCATCAGTTCGACGGCGGGGCAGCGCGGCGAGTCTTTCCATACGCACTATGGTGCTTCCAAGGGCGGAATCATCAGCCTCACGAAGGGGCTTGCGACGGAACTCGCGCGGCATGGAATTCTGGTGAATAGCGTTGCACCGGGCTGGGTGGCCACGGATATGTCGAATCCTGTGCTGGATACGAAGGCCGGTAAAAAAATGGCCGCCAGCGCCATTCCGCTGGGCCGACCGGCCACGGCCGAGGAGATTGCCGGGCCGATTCTGTTCCTGGCCTCGGATCTGGCGAACTTCATGACCGGTGAAATTCTAAACGTGAATGGAGGCTCGGTGTTGTGCGGCTAGTTATGCCAAAGCTCTGGTTGTGCATGGCGCTGGCGCTCGGAATAACTCCCGGCGTGGCGCGCGCGCAGAACCCCGACACCATCGCGCCGGAGGAAAGTACGGCCCGCGCGAAGAAGGTCCTGAATCAGTTGATTCAAGCCCTGGGCGGCCAAGCCTACCTGGGCATGCAGGAACGCCAGTGCGATGGGCGGCGCGCTTTAATCGGTCACGATGGCGCGCTTGCCGGCTACGTACAGATTCGTGAATCCTGGGAATATCCGGACAAGAACCGCACGGACTATTTCGCCAAGAGCCGCAATACGCTGCTTGGCTACATCATCGGCGTGCAGGATCTGGACATCACCCATGGCGGACTGATTATCACCACCTATAACGGCGATAAAGGGTGGACTATGGACAAGGGCGGAGTCTCCGACATGCCGGAAGATCTGGTGTCCGAGTTCCAATCTGCCGTGCAAAGGCTTCCCGAAAATCTGTTGCGCGCGAAAAATCCTGAATTTAACTATCGCTGGGGCGGGCTGGACACGGTGGACCTCCACGAGGTGGACTGGGTGGAACTGTCTGATCAGGAGGAAAGGATCTTTCGCCTGGCCGTGGATCGCATGTCCCATCTTCTGGTCCGCAGCGTGGTCCAGGTCAAAGATCACAACAACGGACAGATCCGCGAAGATGTGTCCATCTTCACCAACTATCAACCCAAAGGGGGCGTGCAGTTGCCCATGCAGGTCACCCGGGAGCGCGACGGCCGGCGTATCGCCCAGATTTTCTATGAATCCTGCGAAATCAATCCGCCCCTTGCTGCCGACTATTACACGCGCGAAGCACTCGTCCAGCGATTCAAAGAAACCGGTGGCAAAAAGGGAAAGTAGCCACCGATTCCATCCGCAAAGGCTCTTCCTTGCCTGATAATTCTCTAAGGAACTCTGGCAGGCGGCGCGTACTGCGGGAGTGGATAATACCCAGAACGCTATCCCCTATCCCGTGGCAGGGAACCTTGCTAACGTACCGTATCCCAGCCAACAGGAGACGCGCGACCGAGCCGCAGGCGGTGCTTCGGACGGGTGTCATGAGCAGCGAGACGCAAGAATCGCGGGGGAGCTCCGCGCGGGATTCCGGCTTCAGCTTGACGGAACTCGTCGTGGCATTGGCGGTGGGCCTCATCCTGATGGGGGTGGCCTTGCCGTCGTTTCTGCGCGCGTATCGGATCTACCAGCTCAATAATGCCGCCATTCAGGTTTCGGATATCCTGCGGCTCACCCGGTATGAAGCGATTCGCTTGAACAAGCCGATCAACTGCGTATTCCAGCCCAGCCCTGGGGATCCAACCATGACCCAGGCGTCGCTTACCGACTCCAGCGGTAATGCGTTGGTAGGAATCAGCTCCCGAACGATCCTACTGAATTCGGCGGGGAATCTTGTGGATGCGGGATCGGTTCCCGGCGCGGGTTCGCTGCCTTCCTCTGCGTCCTTGGGAGCGACCATCCCGGTCCCTGTGCCGCCCGCCGGAGCGACCATTACCTTTGACTCCCGTGGGGCGTTGAATTCAGGCAATGTGGACGTGTTTTATCTGAACTCGCCCAGCGCTCCGGATACGGGCTTTCGGGCCGTGCTCCTGATGCCAGCAGGTTCGATCCAGATTTGGACCGGCGATTCCACGGGCAATTGGCAGCAGATACGATGACAGAAAGGGCGCAGTTCGAGGGAGGGCAGATGTGGCGGCGGTGCCGCCGCGCCGGGGGCTTCACGCTCATCGAGATGTTACTGGCCACGCTGATTGTGGTAATCGGGCTGGTGGCGGTTGCGCAGCTTGTGCCTTCTTCGTTGATGATGAACGCCAACAACCGCAGCGATGGCACGGCGCTGGTGCTGGCGCAGAAACAGGTGGAAGCGTTGCGGGCGATACCCCTGTCTCAGACCACATTTACAGACCCGCTCGGCGTGACTTGTCCGATTAGCACGACTTGCAATGTTGGCGATCTTATCCACCCTGGCGCTATTGTCGGCAGCCCGTATGTGCTTCTCAACGGTTCGCCGATCATTGATTTCAGCCAACCGATGGTTGATGGCTACGGATTTACGTACACCGACCCGAATGATCCGAACGCAGCGGTTAATGACATTCGCTGGGCGGTCGCGACGACCGCTAATGGCACCGTGACCAGCCGCCGGATCATCGTCGGAGCATTTCGGCGCGGCATGAAATCTCCGAGCTACCCCATTACGTTGGACACCATGGTGTATCGATGAGGCGGGTTACGATGCCACGCGCCAAGGGCTATTCGCTCCTGGAACTCATGATCGCCACGGCGATTTTCCTGGTCATTTGCGGCGCCATGTTTGGTTTGCTGCAGCTTTCCCAGCAGAAATACGCCACGGAATCACAAATGACCGGCGCATTTCAGGAGACACGGCTTGCCATTGATCAGATCGTGCGCGATTTCAACGTATCGGGATATCCCGGCTTGAGTGTTTTCTCGAATTTGCCGGCAAATTCGGCGCTGTATGCGGTAAGTCCAGTAGCCTGGCAGCCGAATTACCCGCTCACGCAGTGTTTTGTGGGAACCGGGGGGGGCGGGACTTGCAGTCCCACCCCGGGTGATTTTGATTTGATCATCGAAACAAACACCGGAAATGGCGTGAGCTGGATTCGCTACCAGTTGAATGGCACAACACTCATGCGCTCGGTGGTCCCCAAGAGCGGTAATGACCCGGATGGCGCCACAAAAGTTCCCGGGGCTATGGTGCCGTTCCTGACAAACGTGATGAACAATCCGCCAGCGGCGCAACTTGCGCAAATTACCGCGGCTTATCCGGCGATGTTCCCTGGAGGCTTGCCCCAGCCGATTTTTCAATACACGTGCGACACGCCGACGGGCCCCCAGCCTTGCCCCACGGCAGGTAATAGCGGCATCCCCAGCAACATTCGTGATGTGGATATCAACCTCATCGTTTTGACACGGTCGCCGGATCTGCAGAACCAGCTTCCGAAACTCGTGCAGCTTGCCGGCAGGGGACAACGATTGAATCCTACGAATTAATACGGGAGCGAGAGCGAGATTCGTGAAACACCAGTGCAAATCCGGTTACCGCGGCAAAGAGCTCGGGGCGGCTCTTTTGATCGCCATTTTTGCACTGCTGCTGATTAGTGTCGTCGCGATTGCGCTGATCGTATCCTCCGGCACCGATAGCGCGCTGGCAAGGAACTACCGGAGTTCCAGCAGCACCTACTTCGCGGCGGTCGCGGGCCTCGAAGAGGGACGTGGACGACTGCTCTGGAAGAACCCCGCCTTCCTCAATAACGCAGTCCCCGGATTTGTTCCGCCGCCGGGTGGGCTGCTTGATGTTCATAATGTTTTGTACATCATTAATCCGGTTGGGGCAGAATCCGTGGTCCCAACCGATCCTACCAACGCGTACGCCGACAACGAATACGGCACGGAATTCGATTGGGGACTTGCGGGAGCAAATGTTCTGCTTCCCTTTGTGAATTCAGTTTCACCTATTGGGGGCGTTCCAGGTCCTTCCTATAAATGGGTACGCATCACGCCAGTCACGGAGCACTCGATGGGTGATGTGAGCGTGGACGGCTTGAATATCCCCGCTGATCACACCACTCCGCTTTTCTATAACGGGAACGGGCTTAACAGGAGCAACAACGGCAATCAAGCACTGGAAGTTACGGCGCTGGCCGTATTGCCCGATGGCACCAAGAAGATGCTTCAATACGTAGTCGGGCCTGTTGCTCTTAGTTTGTCTTTTCCTTCCGCGCTCACTTTATTAGGATCCACCGGAAACAACGTGCAGTTCACCGGGCCCGGCCACCCTACTTTCTTCGTGAACGGCAACGATCAATTTGGCCTCGGGGCTTGTACGCCGGGTTCCAATCCTGTCTACGCCATTGGTTATGCGAATGGCAGCGACGCCTCGGGCATTCATGCGACGCCAGCGCCTCAATTTCCGGGGCTCAGCGGAACTTCCACGATTCCCAGCGTTGGAGCAGTCACGCTGCAGGCGAGTTTTCAGACTGTCGCCGGCCTGAATTCCCTGGTTTCAACCATCAAATCGAATGCGGATGCAACCCTGGCTCCTGTGGCCCCGAGCACTTCCATCACCGGGCCGGAGTTGCCATCGTCAATGTCTCCCGCGAATCCGATGACGGTTGTGATCAACGGCGATCTGGACCTGACTAATTGGCATGGTATTGGCTATGGGCTGCTGCTGGTTACGGGTACGCTAACTTATGATCCGGACGCCACCTGGAACGGAATCGTGCTGGTGATCGGCAAGGGAGAGTTTGTCTCCACCAAAGGAGGAACTCACCAGATTAACGGCGCCATGCTGCTGGCTAAAACGGCGGACAATGCAGGTAACCCACTGTCGGTATTTGGTCCGGCCAGTTTCAGCCAAACGGGTGGCGACCCCAGCGGCTACGGCGTCTACTACAGCACTTGCAGCATTCAAGCGGCTCAACAGCCCTCCACCTACAAGGTACTTTCCTTCCGCGAAATCCCCCTCACGAACTAAGTGTTTTTTCTCCCCTTGGCGCTTCGAGGATATTCACCTGTGAATATGACCAGCGTGCGTCAGCGCGGTATACTAGGAAAATGCCCCATTCTTCTCGAGACTCACAGATGCACGGCACAACAGTTTTGTGCGTTCGCAAAGAGAGCAAAGCCGTGCTTATCGCCGATGGCCAGGTGACCATGGGCGACCACGTGCTTAAGCATACCGCCCGCAAAACACGCCGCCTCTACAACGACAAAGTACTTGCCGGCTTTGCCGGGTCCACGGCCGATGCACTTTCGCTCTTCGAACGGTTTGAGGGCAAACTGCAGGAGCATTCCGGCAATCTGCAGAAAGCTTCCGTGGAACTCGCCAAGGAATGGCGTAAGGATCGCGCGCTGCGGCATCTGGAAGCGCTGCTCATTGTCGCCGATTCCAAGAGCACCTTCGTCCTTTCAGGCAACGGGGATGTGATCGAGCCTGACGACGGCCTCTGCGCCATTGGCTCGGGCGGCGTCTATGCGCTGGCCGCGGCGCGTGCTTTGTTGAAACACACCAAGTTACCGATCAAGGACCTTGCGCTGGAAGCCATGCGCATCGCCAGCGAGATTTGCATTTACAGCAACGCAAACTTTACCGTAGAAGAGATCTAGGGGAAGTGCCGGAACGTGTCCTCCGGCCCAGGCAAGGAATCAAATACTCATGGCCATCAAGTCTGATAAAGAAATTACGTTGTTTCCCGGCGCTAACGGCGCCGTGGCTACCGAAGACGAGGCAATACTCCCGGCGTTGGACGACATGACGCCGCGAGAGATTGTCCAGGAACTCGACAAATACATTGTCGGCCAGGCCGCCGCAAAACGCGCAGTCGCCGTGGCTTTGCGCAATCGCGTGCGCCGCCAGAAACTTCCGCCGGAAATTGCGGAAGATGTTCTCCCCAAGAACATTCTGATGATCGGTCCCACCGGCGTAGGCAAAACGGAAATCGCGCGGCGGCTTGCGCGTCTTGCCGGCTGCCCCTTCGTGAAAGTGGAGGCTTCGAAGTACACGGAAGTCGGTTACGTCGGCCGCGACGTCGAATCCATGGTTCGCGATCTGGTGGAAACCTCGATTGACATGGTGCGCGAGGAGAAGCTGGATGAAGTGGCGGATCGCGCCGAGCAGTCCGCCGAAGAGCGCGTCCTCGATCTGCTCTTGCCGCCACAGGTGGAATCTCCCGGCATGCCGGAGAGCGAGCGCGCGGGGCAGCGGGAACAGACGCTGCGGACGCGCGAAAAGCTCCGCGCGCAACTCCGCGAAGGGAAACTTGACCAGCGCATGGTGGACCTCGAAGTGCGCGAGCGTTCCATGCCCTCCTTCGAAATCATCTCGAATCAGGGCGTCGAGGAGATGGACGTCAATATCAAGGACATGCTCAGCGGCATGTTCGGCCAGCAAAAAAAGAAGCGCAAGATGAGCGTGGCCGACGCTTTCGAATACCTGATCCAAGAAGAAGAGAACAAGCTGATTGACATGGATCAGGTGACGCGCATCGCCGTTGAGCGCGCCGAGCAGATGGGCATCATCTTCGTGGACGAAATAGATAAGGTTGCCGGGCGCGAATCCGGCCACGGCCCGGACGTTTCGCGAGAAGGCGTGCAGCGGGACATTCTGCCGATCATCGAAGGCACCACGGTCAACACGCGCTACGGCATGATCCGTACCGACCACATACTGTTTATCGCCGCGGGCGCCTTTCACGTCACCAAGCCCTCCGACCTCATCCCTGAGCTTCAGGGCCGTCTGCCGATTCGCGTCGAGATGCAATCGCTCAAGGAAGAGGATTTCGTTCGCATCCTCACCGAACCCAAGAACGCGCTGATCAAGCAGTACATTGCGCTGCTGGAAACCGAAGGGGTGAAACTCCAGTTCACCGACGATGCCGTGCAGGCCATCGCGCGGTTCGCCACCAACGTCAACGAGCAGACCGAAAACATTGGGGCCCGCCGCCTGCACACGATTCTTGAGAAAGTGCTGGATGAGCTTTCGTTTGAGGCGCCGGACCTGAAAAAGAAAAACGTGAAAGTGGATGCAGCTTACGTAAACAAGCAGCTTGCCGACATCGTCAAGAACCAGGATTTGAGCCGGTACATCCTCTAAGAACTGAATATAGAAATTGGAAAATGGAAAATAGAAAAGGGACGCCACCCAGCATTCTTAAACGCGTTCGATGCACTCCGATTTTCTATTTTCTGTTTCCCATTTTCGCCTTTGCTTTTATGGCGGGGTGCGGGGCTCCGGGCGATCCGATCCCGCCGATTCCACCCGTTCCGGAAGCCGTCACCGACCTGACAGCGCAACAATCCGGCGACGGAGTGCAGCTTACCTTTACCTTGCCCGGCCGAAGCACACTCGGCGAAAAATTGGAGCAGACGCCAGCGCTTGAGGTGATACGCGGGGTATTGCGCCCAGACGGCAGCCCCGATTCCAAATCCTTCCGCGTGGTGGAGACGGTACCCGGCGCGCTGGTCTCTCGCTACATACAGCGCGGCCAGGTGATTTTTATCGATCCGATTGCTCCCGGCGATCCTCAGCTGCGCGCTGGCCAGTCCTTGGTCTATCGGGTGCGAACCCTCATTTCAGAGAAGCATCCTTCGCCGAATTCGAAGGACGTTTCCGTGCAACTTTACCCCGTTCCCGCAGCCGTCTCTTCTTTAACAGCGACGCTCACCGAGCATGGTGTCGAGCTGAAATGGACACCGCCGGCACGCACCTCTTCTGGCGATGCGCCGGTGTCCGTGAAGGAGTACCACATCTATCGTGGTGAGCCGAATCCGGCGGCGACCGCAGGCCCTGAGACGCGTCCGCTAAGCCCCTGGAAATCGCCGCTGCTTCAGTTGGGGGCCACACAATCCACCGAATATCGCGACTCCGGCTTCGACTACGGCAAAACGTATGTCTATGTGGTGCGGTCGGCTGTCGAATCTCCCGCGGGTGTGCTTGAGTCCAGCGACTCCAATCAGGTTGATTTGACGCCCAAAGATACTTTTCCGCCTGCTGCCCCCCAGGGCGTTGTAGCTTCAGTGGAACCAGGTGTCTCAGCGGGGGCTATCGCAGTCGAAGTGTCGTGGTCCATCAACGTGGAACCCGATCTGGCCGGTTATCGCGTCTATCGCAGTGAAAAGGAAGGGGATCGCGGTGCTCCCCTCACAGCAGACCTGTTGCCGTCGCCCGCCTACCGCGATACGAATATCCAGTCTGGACGGAGCTACTGGTACACCGTGACCGCCGTGGACCGCTCCGGCAACGAGAGCACTCCCAGTCCTTCGGTAGCCGTAGACGCCACGCAACCTTCCCGCTGATGTCGTGTTTCCACTTCTGAGAGCCTGTCCGGCAGGCTGCCCAGTTCTATGTCAGCTCGATTCACGCCGCCGGGTTACCGGTGGTTTCGACCCCTTCGCCAACTTCCCGTTCGAGTTGGCATTTACACCGGAGTCTGGCTTTCTGTGGTCTTCACAGCCTGGATTCTGGTCGCGAATCGAGCTCCTTTCCTGGAGCCACTGGCACGAGCACGCAACGTTGGCGCTACAGTACTGCTCATTGCCATTGCGGCCATGCCGGTGATTCGATTTGTGCGTTCTCCGTCCGATCTGCTGCTCTCCGGCCTTCTCGCGTGGAGCTTTTTGACCGTGACCTATCGCGTTCTTGAATTTTTCTTTGTGCTGCTGGAGGACTATTGCAGCGCATTCCACGTCTTCGTACAGGGCGCCGTAACGTATTTGCTTTTTGCAACGCTCTCCTGGGTTGGTATCATGCTGTGGCGGGCGCGAGCAGCAGACAGTACGCATTCCCCGCACTGAATAGGTTTCCTACGATGAAATTTTGCCGGTTTGTCCCGAAGTACGCGGGCGCAGCTTCGCGTGTTCTTCCCGCCTATGGAGTTATCGAAGGCGATATCATTCACGCAATATCCGGGCCGCCGTGGAGGGAATGGTCCCGTGAAGCGGGCGCCCTTCCGCTGCGTGAAGCCCGATTGCTCGCTCCCGTGGAGCCATCCAAAATCGTGGCCGTGGGACGCAACTATGCCGCGCACGCCGCCGAAATGGGCAACGAGGTCCCCAAAGAGCCGCTAATTTTTCTCAAGCCGCCGTCCGCGATCGTGGGGCCGGAAGATCCCATCGTCCTCACTCGCTATTCGAAGCACGTTGAGCACGAATGCGAACTTGCGGTGATTATAGGGAAAATCTGCGCGTACCTTAGCGATAACGATGACCCGCTCGCCTACGTTCTGGGCTATACCTGTCTCAACGATGTGTCCGCGCGCGATTTGCAGAAGAGCGACGTGCAGTTCGCCCGCGCCAAGGGCTTCGATTCGTTCTGTCCGGTTGGCCCGCACATTGAAACACAACTCGATCCGCGCGACGTCCTGGTTGAAACCCGCGTCAACGGGCAGGTCCGCCAGTCCGGCCGCACTTCCCAGATGATCTATCCCGTCGCCTACTTGATCCGCTGGATTTCCCGAATGATGACGCTGGTTCCCGGTGATGTGATCGCCACCGGCACACCCTCGGGCGTCGGACCCATTCTTGCCGGTGACCAGGTCGAGGTCTCCGTTTCCGGTATTGGCGTATTGCACAATCCGGTGCATCCGCCGGCCTCCTGACTTCGCATCGCGAGTCCCCATTCGGTAAGATAAGGTCGTGGGGGAAGAAGAGCGTCCCGCCGGAAGTTGCGCTCAGCCGATGGTGGAATCGAGTCTTCTTTCGCGGGTTCCCAGACTTACAGAACCGAGGGGTTGAGCGTTGAAAGAGTTGCTCGCCGATTGGAAATTGCTGCTGGCGATTGGCGGCGGAGCTATCGCCGCGATTGGATTGATTGTGTATGCGTTTGCGCGTCCTGCCGCGGATCCGGAAGAAGAAGAGCGGAAGCGCCGACTGCATCTGAATTTGATTGGCCGCATTGCGGAAGGCCAGGTGGTGGAGTTGGCGCAACATCCTGCTCTGGAAGTAGAACAGCGCCGCGGTCTGATGGGACTTCGCTCGCGGCCGGTCCAGGACAATCGCCCGCGGAGCCTTGTTTCCTATAGTTATTCGATTTCCGGTGTTACCTATCACACGGCCCAGGACATCACCGGCCTCGAGAGCCAAGTAAAGGCCGAACGGCTTGTCACCGGCTATCCGACCAGCGTGAAGTACGACCCCGCAAATCCCAGCGACTCCATCGTCGTTGCCGACGATTGGTCCGGTCTTCGGTAGATTCTCAAGTGTGAGCGGGTGTCCTCACGCACCTGCCTTGCTTCCTGCTCCCCCCGCGAATGCGCTATGCTTTGGCTGGCCCGGGAAATCGCCGTCCATGAAACAAGTCATCCTGTCCATATTGACGGTTGTGCTGATCGTAGCCACCACGCTCTGCGCCATGGTCATACTGGTGCGCGCCACTCTGTACGTGACAGCGATTGAATCGCCACTGCCTCGCGCTGGCGCCATTGCTGCGGAAATTCTCCTCGGTGTTGTTTTGCTGCTGGGCACCGTATGGCTGGCGACGCACCTCTCGGTTCTGATTTTCGCTCCAAAAGATGAGTCGCCCAAGGGAGGGCCGCTTGGCTGAAAAAAGTCACATTACCTGGGAATCGTCCGATAACGCAGACCGCATGGAACAGTTGCGCCGAATCTCTTCCGAAGCCGAGGCTGGCGGGGGAGCGGAACGCCGCGAGCGCGAGCACAAAGCGGGGAAACTCTCCGCGCGCGAGCGGATCGCGCTTTTGCTGGACGAAGGCACTTTCGAGGAACTCGACAAGTTTGTCCGCCACCGCTGCATCGATTTTGGAGCCGAAGAGCAACGTCCCGCCGGCGACGGCTTCGTTACCGGATTCGGCCGCATGGAAGGCCGGCTTGTCTATGTTTTCGCGCAGGACTTCACCGTTTTTGGGGGTTCGCTCTCCGAAACAAACGCGCAAAAAATCGTCAAGATCATGGACCTGGCCATGCGCAACGGCGCGCCAGTGATTGGCTTGAACGATTCCGGCGGCGCACGCATTCAGGAAGGCGTCGCCTCGCTCGCCGGCTATGCTGACATTTTTCTGCGTAACACGCTGGCCAGCGGCGTCATCCCGCAGATCAGCGCCATCATGGGACCCTGTGCAGGCGGCGCCGTCTATTCACCGGCCATCACGGATTTTGTGCTGATGACGCGTGACACATCCTACATGTTCGTGACTGGCCCTGACGTCATCAAGACCGTAACCCACGAGGAAGTCACCAAACAGGAACTCGGGGGCGCCATGACGCACAACTCCACCAGTGGGGTGGCTCATTTCGTTTCCCGCGACGACGCGGATTGTCTGGCGATGATTCGCGAACTCATCGGATTCCTGCCGTCCAATAATCTTGAAGATCCTCCTCGGCGTGCCTGCAGCGATCCCGCGGACCGGCGCGAAGAATCGCTCAACTCCATTGTCCCCGAAGATCCACTCAAACCGTACGACATCAAGGACATTATTCAAGCCCTGGTGGATGAAGGTTACTTTTTCGAAGTGCACGAACATTATGCGAAAAACATTGTCGTTGGTTTCGCGCGCTTCGATGGACGGCCCGTTGGCGTCGTCGCCAATCAACCCGCGTTTCTAGCCGGAACGCTGGACATCAACGCTTCCGTGAAAGGCGCGCGTTTCGTGCGTTTTTGCGATGCGTTCAACATCCCGCTCATTACGTTCGAAGATGTTCCCGGCTTTTTGCCGGGCACGCAGCAGGAATACGGCGGTATTATCCGCCACGGCGCGAAGCTGCTTTTCGCGTTTGCCGAAGCCACTGTGCCCAAAATCACCGTGATCACGCGCAAGGCCTATGGCGGCGCCTATTGCGTGATGGCCTCCAAGCATATCCGCACTGATGCGAACTTCGCCTGGCCGACCGCGGAGATCGCGGTAATGGGGCCTGAAGGGGCGGTGGACATTGTCTATAAGCGCGAACTCAGTAACGCCCCCGAGGCTGAACGCGCCAAGCTACGCAAGGAAAAAGTCGCCGAATTCCGCAGCCGCTTCGCCAACCCATTTGTAGCCGCGGAGCGCGGTTATATTGATGCGGTCATCGAGCCGGCCACCACGCGGTCTCACATCATCACTTCGTTGCGCGCCCTCGAAAATAAGCGCGACTTCAACCCCAAAAAGAAGCACGCCAACATCCCGCTCTAAGCCATGTTTGCCGGCGTGGATGCATGCAAAGGCGGCTGGATTGTAGCCAAAAGCGCTTCGTGGCCCTGCCGGGAAGTTCCGGCCATGGCGGTGTGCCCTGATTTCCGGGCCATGCTGGCCTTGACCGCTGATTGCCGCCGCGTTGCCGTAGACATCCCCATTGGCTTGCCTTCCGGCCGGCATCTGCGAAGCTGCGACGTCCAAGCGAAGAAACTCCTCTCCGGACATAACACCTCCGCGCTGTTCTACGCCCCGCCGCGCGAAACCATCGGCGCGGAATCACCGCGCGAGTTCCAGCGCCTTCATCGCAAGTTGCGAGGCACTGGGGCCGGGCTGCCAGTTTGGGGTTTTCTACCTAAGGTCAAGGAAGCCAACGCTACGATGGCGCCCGCCCTTCAGAAGCGTGTCATCGAATTTCATCCGGAACTCACGTGGTTTCGAGTCGCTGGCGAAAGTCTGGAGTCCAAGCACACGCCGGAAGGCATCGTCGAACGGAAGAAGCTCCTGCGTAAGTTCGTCCCGGACCTGGAGCGCGTCCTGCGCTGGAAGGATTTTCTCGGCCGCGCCGCGGCTCATGATGATCTGCTCGATGCCCTGATTGGCATTGGCGTGGCCATGGCGTCACTTCAAGATTCCCCTTATCTCCTGCCTTCCGGTAAAGCCGAAACAGACAGAAGCGGATTGCGGATGGAAATTTGGTATTAAGAATCACAAATCTCCCGCCTTTGCATCACACCTGATACGGCACGCGCGGCGCGCGTAAACTCCGGCACAGCGACCCCGCGTGATAGAATTTCGCCAGCCGCCAAACAGATATGTTCAAGAAAATCCTGATTGCCAATCGCGGTGAAATAGCCGTGCGCATTCTTCGCGCTTGCCGCGAACTCGGCATCCAAACCGCCGCCGCTTTCAGCGAGGTCGATCGCGCGTCGCTGCACGTGCGACTTGCCGATGAAGCCTATCCAATCGGGCCCGCGGCATCGCGCGAAAGCTACTTGCGCATCGACAAACTGATGGACGTTGCGAAAAAGTCCGGGTGTGATGCCTTGCACCCAGGTTACGGCTTCCTTGCCGAGAACCCGGCGTTGCCCCGCGCGTGCGCGGATTCCGGCCTCACGTTCATCGGCCCTTCCGCGGAAGCGATGGAAGCGATGGGCTCAAAAACGGCTGGAAAACAGCTTGCACGCCGCGTTGATGTCCCCACCGTTCCCGGCACCAGCGACCCTATCGAAAATCCCGACGAAGCGCAGGCCCTTGCGCGCAGCATGGGCTACCCGATATTGCTGAAAGCGATTGCGGGGGGCGGTGGAAAAGGCATGCGTGTGGTTCCTACAGACGCCGAATTCGCCTCCGCCTGGCGCGACGCCGGGTCGGAAGCGCTGAACGCCTTTGGCGATTCGCGGGTCTTTATTGAGAAATATCTCGTCGGTCCCCGTCACATCGAAATCCAGATTTTTGCGGATGCCCACGGACGCTGCGTCTCGCTTGGCGAGCGAGAATGTTCTATCCAGCGCCGCCACCAGAAAGTTGTCGAAGAGGCGCCTTCGCCCGTGGTTACGCCCGATCTTCGGCGGAAGATGGGCGATGCCGCGGTGCGACTCGCGCGGGCCGGGGGTTACGTTAATGCTGGCACCGTCGAGTTTCTGGTCGACGCCGACCTTAACTTCTACTTCCTCGAGGTCAATACACGTCTGCAAGTCGAGCATCCTGTTACGGAACAAGTCACCGGCCTCGACCTGGTGAAGCTTCAGATTGCCATTGCCGCCGGGCACCGCTTGCCGTTTGCCTGGGAATCCATCACGCCGCGCGGCCACGCCATGGAGGTTCGCCTCTACGCCGAAGATCCCGACAATAATTTCTTTCCCTCGCCCGGGAAGATCATTGAGCGCCACGCGCCCACCGGACCCGGTATCCGCCTCGACGAAGGTGTCTACGAGGGCTGGACGGTTCCAATGGACTACGATCCACTACTCAGCAAGCTGATCGCCTGGGGCAATAGCCGCGAAGAAACTATTTCACGCTTGCGCCGCGCTCTTGATGAATACACGATCACCGGCATCCGCACCAACGTAAGCCTCTTCCGCCGCATCCTCGCCGAGCCCGAATTTCTCCGCGCAGAGATTCACACGAAATGGCTCGATGAACTTCTTGGCCGGCCGCGCCCGCCCGCCGTACCCCCGCGTCCTGGCACGGAAGAAGCCGCGCTGATTGCCGCAGCCTTGTGGCACGGCGCCAACACCCTGTCTTCTTCCAGCGGTGATTCCTCTTCATCCCCCTCGCGCTGGAAAATGGAAGGACGACGCCAGCAGATGGATCACATGCCATGAAATTGGATATCCATCTCCACGGTCCAGAGGGCAAGAAGAAAAGGGTGGTTGAACTTATCCCGAAGGGCTCGGAGTATGAGTTCACGCTGGATGGTCAGCCTGTGGAAGCCGAGGCCGTGCAGCTTTCCCCTCATACAATTTCCGTTCTTCTTGGCGGCCAGTCTTTCGAAATTCATGTTTCACGCTCCGCTGACGGAAAGCTTAAGCTGCAATGTGGCCCGCACGAATATTCGGCCGAAGTGCACGATCCGCGCGCATGGCGCGGCCGGAAACAAGGCGCGCTGGAAGTGGAAGGGCGAGCGGAAGTCCCGGCGCCGATGCCCGGGAAAGTGATTCGCCTGCTTGTTGCGTCCGGTGATTCCGTCGCGGCAGGCCAGGGCCTGCTCGTTGTGGAAGCCATGAAAATGCAGAATGAAATCCGCTCACCCAAGAGCGGGAAGGTAGTGCGCCTCCTCGCCAAAGAAGGCCAGAACGTCAACGCCGGCGATATCCTCGCCTGGGTCGAATAGGGTTTTGTAGTGGCCGGTTTTCAGACCGGCAATGCACAGGCGATCCTCAATCAATTCATCGATGCTTGATTTTCTAAAGCAGAGGATTACTGCGTGTTCGTAGGTGTGGTGCTTGCCGGTGTCGGCAGCTTTACCGGGGGCAGCGTAGACTTCGCCGCATCGGGGAGCTTCCCGGCGGTTTCGACAACTTGCTGCGCGAAGTAATTGGTGACCTTTGCCTCATCGCGGGCCACGGTCAGATACGCCGAGCGCAGCAACTGCTCTTTGCGGTTCCGCAACTGATCGCGGATCGTCTGCTGCACCTGCGGATCGTTCGCGCCGCGTAGCCCGGCGGCTTCACGCGCCACCAGCTTGAGGATGCGGATGCTGTCCTTCAATACGATCGGCGGGCTTACCTGCCCCGGCTTCAGTGTCAGGACTTCTTTTTTCAGTACCGGATCCGACTGATTCAGCGCCGACTCCGGAATGTATCCCAGGTCGCCGCCGTTGCCCGCGGTGTTTACATCCTCGGAATAGTCCATGGCCAACTGTGCGAAATCCGCGCCGCTATTCAGCTTGTCCATGAGCATCTTCGCTTTGCGCTCGGCTTCGGCGGGGTTGGTGGCGTCGTCGTTCTTCCGGTTGCGTACTTGCAGATCCTTGTGCGGGGTAATGACGATCTGCGAGATGCGGTATTGCGGCTCCGCCACGTTGAACTGGTTGCGGTTGGCGTTGTAGAAATCCGCCACATCCTGGTCGGTGATGGTGATCTTTGCCGCCACTTCACGGTTCAGCAGCTTCTGGATGGAAAGCTGGCGCCGCAGATCGCGCTTCAGGTCATCCACACTCATGCCGCGTGCCTTCAGTTGCCGCTGGAATTCATCTTCCGTGAACGGGCTTTTCAGCTCGGTGAATTTGTCTTCCACCTCGCCGTCGCTGGCTTCCAGGTTGAGCTTCTTGGCGCGTTCCAACAGGATCTCGTTGTTGATCAGCTGGTCGGTTACGTTCAGCTTCAATGAAAGCGCTTCTTCTTGCGAAGGCTCCTGCCCCTCGGGGTTCACTTGGGAGCGGTAATACTTCTCAACGTCGTCCCGCTTGATCTCCGTGCCGTTCACCACCGCCCACACGTCAGGCGCATGGTGCTCGGAAGGCTTGCAGCCGGCGAGCACCGAAAACACAAGTCCCGCGACGGGCAGAAGTGCCCCGCTTCGACGAAATATTCCGGCGCGAAGAGTCATGCTTGGGGAGAAGCGCAAAGGATTGCTCAGGCCGCTTTTTTCACACGGCCCAGTCGTATACAAGCCGTGCACACGCGAATCTGTTTGCTGACGCCCGCTACCACCGCGCGAACTTTCTTCAAATTGGGATTCCACCGGCGCCGCCGGGTGTTGTTCGCGTGGCTCACTACGTTTCCATAATGCGGCCCCTTGCCGCAAATGTCACACTTCAATGCCATAACTGTACCTGCACACTCCAAAAGTATTGAAACGCAAAGTCTTAATTCTAGCAGATGTATCCCTTTTCGCCAAACACAACCCGAGTGGGCAGGTTCATGCATTTCATCATTTTTGAAGAAATTGACCTGGGTGGAAAGCGAGCCGGGGACACGCCCAATGGCGGCTTTGCTATACTGAAATCGTAATTCGGTCGCCCAACTCGTGAGTTCACTGCGCATTTCGATTGTTGAGTATCTCAACACCGCGCCGCTGGTGCGCGGCTTCTCCCACGGCCCGCTCCGTGGCAAATACGAACTTTCCTTCACCGTGCCCTCGCAATGTGCCGAAGCGCTGCGGTCCGCCGCCGTGGACGTGGCCATTATCCCGGCCATCGAATACCAGCGTATCCCGGGCCTGGTGATTCTTCCGAATCTCTCCATTGCCTCAAAAAAGTCCGTTCGCAGTCTTCTTCTTGTCTCCAAGAAGCCAATTCAGGAAGTCGCACGCATTGCCCTGGATCGCAGTTCGCGCAGCACGCAGACCCTCACGCGCATTCTGTGCGCCAAGCGCTGGCACATCTCCCCGGAGTTTTTTGAAGCGCCTCCTGACCTTTCTGAGATGCTGCAGCACGCCGATGCGGCTTTGCTGATTGGCGATCCCGCGCTCCGCCTTTCGATTCAAACCGCGCCGCATGCCCACCAGGATGCTTCCGGCGAAGTTGTTACCACTGCCGCGGCCGCAGGGCTTGCGTCCGCCGGCCCCCTCTTCGTTTACGATATAGTCGAAAAGTGGCGGGCCATGACCAGCTTGCCTGCCGTCTTGGCCGTGTGGGCCGCGCGGCCGAGCGCCGTTAGTCCCGAACTCGTCCAGGACTTTCAGGACTCACTCGCGTTTGGCTTGCAGCATCTTGATGCCATTGCCGCGGAAGCTTCCGGACAAATGAACCTTCCGGCCGCCGAATTGCGCCGTTACCTCGCCGAAAACATTGACTACCATCTCGACGATGAGAATTTGCAAGGCCTTCAGCGTTATTATGCTTTTGCGGCGGAACTTGGCCGCATTCCAGGAGTACGACCGCTCGAAATAGCCAGTCAAAGTGGTGAACGCCAGCAATCTCGTGTAGTGGCCGACCTTTAGGTCGGCAAGAGTTCTGACTCTTACGGAACCGTACGAACGAAGGACAAGGACAGTGTCCATTACCAAACAACAAGCCCTCGATATGCTCCAATCCGATGACCTCGTTGGCATCGGTATGGCGGCCCACCAGGTCCGCCTGCAGAAGAACGATCCCGGCATCGTCACGTACCAGATCGATCGCAACATCAACTACACGAATTTCTGCACGGAATACTGCTCCTTCTGTGCCTTCTACCGTCCGCTGGGAGCCAAGGACGGCTACATTCTCCCGTTCGAAACTATTTACGAGAAAATTGACGAGATGCTGGAGCTTGGCGGAACCGGCGTACTCCTTCAGGGTGGCTTGCATCCCGATCTGCAGATTGGCTACTATGAAAATCTACTACGCTCCCTGAAAGCGCGTTACCCCCAGGTGCATCTCCACTGCTTCTCCGCTCCGGAAATTCTCTGCATTGCTGAAGTCAGCGAGCTTTCGATTCGCGACACGATTCAGCGCCTGATGGATGCGGGCCTGCAATCCATTCCCGGCGGCGGCGCGGAAATTCTGGACGACGAAATTCGCGGCAAAATTGCACGGCTCAAGTGCACCAGCGACGACTGGATCGAGGTTCACCGCACGGCGCACTCGCTCGGCCTGCGCACCACCGCCACCATGATGTTTGGCTGCGGCGAGACTCTGCAGCACCGCGTCAATCACCTCGAGCGTATCCGCCAACTTCAGGGAGAAACCGGCGGCTTCACCGCGTTTATCCCGTGGATCTTTGCCGCCGAAAATACGGCGCTGGGCAAGAAGGTGCAGGAAACCACTGCGGTGGATTATCTGAAAACGCTGGCCGTCAGCCGCCTCTACCTCGACAACATCGATCACATCCAGTCAAGCTGGCTCACACCGGGTATCAAGGTCTGCCAGGTGGGTTTGCAGTTCGGCGCCGACGATGTCGGCAGTATTTTGATCGAGGAAAACGTAGTGTACGCGGCAGGCGTGCGCAACCGCACCAACGAAGGCGAGCTCCGCCGCATTATCACCGAAGCCGGGTTCCGCGCGGAGCAGCGCGATACTCTATATCGTTCTTACGTCTGGAAGCCCACTACAGAGGCAGCCCGCAGCGCTGCGTAGCGCATATCCCGGAAGGGCAAGTTTCGTCGGACTCTTACTTCTTCAACCGCAACAACAATTCCACTTCCGTTCCATCCGGCAAATCCAATTCTTGATAAGGCTGCAGCACGCCATCCTGATAGCGCGCCACCAGACGCATCGTCGCATCCTTTGCGGCCGCCGGCTTCTTTGCCTTACTGCTGCTCGCCGAGCCAGAGCCAGAAGTTTCATCTAGCGCCTGATTCACCAGCGCATCCGCTTCGCGGTTCTGTTCCCGGTACACATGCCCGATGCGGAACGACGTCAGCGTTTGCGACATCTTCTTCGCGCGCTCAAACAGCGGCCGCAGCTCTTCGCTCTTCACCTTGTACTGCCCGTGCATCTGCTTCACCAGAAGTTCCGAATCGCTCTCCACGCGCAGCGCCCGAATGTCGTGCGTTTGCGCGTAGTCCAGCGCCGCAATCAGCCCGAAATACTCCGCTACATTATTCGTGTTGTTTCCGATGTATTTCTTCAGGCGTGCCACGATCTCGCCGCGTGGATCGCGAACGACCACGCCATACGCCGCGGGCCCGGGGTTCCCCCGCGAACCTCCATCAATATTTGCCTGATAGGCGGCGATCGTCTTGCGTTCGGGCTCGGGCTCGCCAAAGAGCCCCGCGCCCCGTGGCACTGGTGGACGCTTCACCATCAGCCGTTCGCCGCTCCGTTGGCCGAAGTATTGGGCGCCGGGTGAGGGATGGGCTCCAGAGAATAGAGGATGCGGCCACACGATTCGCAGCGGAATAGCTCTTGATCCGTATCGGATTCGAGAAGCTGAATGATGTGCGGCAACGCGCGCAATCCGCACGCGCGGCATTGTCCATCGCGCACCTGTGCCATCGCTGTGCCGGGATGTTTCTTGGCAATTCGCTCGTAAAGCTCCAGCATGTCAGCGGGCATTTTCCTGGCGTCCGCTTTTCGCTCCGCGGAAGCCGCTTCCCAGCTCTTTTTCTTCTCCGCGAAGAGCGTTTCGATCTGGTGTTTCTCCGCCGCTATCGCTCTTTCCGATTCCTTGAGGTCCGCCTCCAGCCGCTTCACGCGCCGTTCGGCTTCTTCCACGGCCATCATTTGTTCCAGGACGCGGTCCTCGCCCTTGCTGGCTTCCGCCTCCGCGCCGGCAATCTCTTGCTGCAGCGCCTTATAAGCCTCATTCGTTTTGACGGAGCCGCTCTGCCCACGATATTTTTTCGCGCGATCCTTCCACTGCTCCACGTCCAGTTCGAGTTTCTTGCGTTCGCCAAGTGCATGTGTCAGCGCTTCCTTGGCGGAAGCCAGCGCGGCGCGGTCTCCATTCAGCTTGGCATCCGCCTCGCGCAGCTTCTTCGGCATCCCCTCGAGCTCTGCGCGCAGCGCCGCAAGCATCTGGTCCAGCCGCTGAAGTTCCAACATTTGAGGTATTGAGGGGTTCATGCGGCCCTAATGGTAACATGCCGCCGCAACAGCGCCGACTTTGCGCCTAAGATGCCTTCAAATCTCGCCTTACGAGAGCCGCGTCCACGAAATATCCCAGTCCAACCGCCAGCGGCAGAACACCGATCGCCGAGCCAACCAGAGTCTCGTGATCGCCTACGATCCGAGCGATCATCGCGAACATCACTATCAGTCCCACCCCACCGCTCACCAGCAGAATCCCAGCCTTGCGCGAACCCGCATAGTGCGACATTTCCGGCTCCATGGGAATCTCCGCCCCGCGGGCCAGCGCCGCCAGACGTTCTTCCGTGCGAAGCTTCCGAACGCGGAAATAGAGATACATCCCTGCCACTGGAATTCCGCAAGTCAATACCACGGCTACCAACCCTATGAATTCGCCACCCATTTTCGTCCTCCCTTCCCTCCATGCGCTTTCTGACCGCTCACTGCGGGTCTATGAGGGAATACGAACAAGCAGGCAGGATTGTTCCCGCCGAGAGTCGTCTACAAGAGGGGAATGAATGAGGGGAGGGAAACTACTGGATTTCCTGGAGTTGCATGGTCGAATCGATGGCCAGGGTAGGGTACCGGATGGACGATTCTGCGGGCGCAGGGCTATGGCGCGCCACGACCTGAAATTCCGCGCCGCCCATGCACTTCACTTCGTAGGTATATCCCGCCCGGCCTCCTGGAACCATGCGCAGGTTACCCGACGAGATCATGTCGTCAACGCTCGAGCAGTTGCTGTTCAATGCGATATTGGCCCGCTCGGCCTGCGCAATCTGCAGTAAATCGGAGCGCACTCCGGCCAGAGAAATCTCCTGTGTTGCCGCCACGCCCGCGGCGCTCGAAGGCAGCCTCTTCAGTGAATATTGATAGATGAAGTAGCCGACACCCACAGCCACCAGGAGATAAACCAGGGATCGCATATCTTCATTTTCCCTCTAGCCCAGGCGGGCGCAAGCTTCCTCGCGCTGCCGGAGTACAATTGGTAACAGGCCTTTCGTACGGTCCTTCCGTCCCGCAGCCCTCCCTGTTATGCTTCTCCCCACGCCGTTCCTCTCGCGGTTATCTTTCCCCTCCGGATTGGCCATGGATACCGCCCTGCTTCCACTCGAACTGCGCTCCATCGAGAAGCTCCGAGAACAGGACCTCGAGGAAGCCCGTATCATCCAAAACGTCATGCTGCCTGCACATCCCCTGTGTGCCGGGGGCGTCACCATTTCTCACGAATTCCAGCCCGCCGCTGAAGTCGGAGGCGATTATCTCGATTATTTTTCGTTGAGCGACGGCTCCATCGGTTTATACATCGGGGATGTATCCGGAAAAGGGCTACCCGCGGCACTCTACGCCGCTCTGGCTGTGGGGACGCTTCGTGGCGTCCACAAAACCGGTCAAGCGCCAGGCCGTGTGCTTGCCACCCTCAATCAGCGCCTGCTGCTCCGCGGTATTCCCGGCCGCCACACCGCGATTCAATACGCCCTTTTCGATCCCGGCACCGCGCAAATGCGCATCGTCAGCGCCGGCATGCCCGGCCCTCTGATACTGAGAGACGATCAGATCATCGTCCTGCAGGTTGCCGGCCTCCCGCCCGGTCTGTTTCCGGCAGTGCAGTACGATGAATACCCCGTACAACTCCAACCGGGCGACTCTGTCCTGTTCTGCACCGACGGCCTTACCGACGCGCGCAACATCCACGATGAGGAATTTGGCCTCGATGGTATTCGCGACGTTTGCCGCCGCCACTGCGGGGAAGCTCCCCTGGATTTGCTGGGCCATCTCTTTCGCAAGATCCAGACTTTCACCGCCAACTGCAAACAGTGGGACGACATGACCGCGGCGTACTTCCACTTTTCCGGCTGATCATTCGCCAGCCACTCCTGCTGGGTTCATCTGGGGGCTTCCCATCATTGGCCAACTGGGCATAGCCCGCCTCTTTTCAATTGACCCTGCTGGTTTCTCCCGCTACTAAGGTAAGTACAGATTCTCTTTTTTCTAGGAGTCCTCGATGAAGAAACAGTGCCCAATCGCCGCGCTGGTCGTTTGCGTGCTGACGTACGCGCTGGCGATGCCCTTTGACACCTTTGCGTTCCCCGATACTCCGAACCAGCGCGCGGGCGAGGTCTCTCGCGTAATTCCGGCCGTCAACATCACGCGCGGGTCAAAATCCATGGCGGCCAACGCGAAGACGGCCGTGGATTGGCTTGACGTGGTGGCAACACAGGCCAGTGGCCGTGCACGTGTTTCTCTGGACGATGGGTCGGTTCTCAACGTCGGTTCCGATTCCAGCGTCAAAGTCGTCAAACACGATGCCGGCGCCCAGCAGACCGATCTTGAAGTCACGGTCGGCAAGATTCGTTCCCAGGCGCAGAAAATTTCCCAGCCGAACGGCAAGTTCGAAGTGCACACACCCGCTGGTGTCGCCGGCGTGGTTGGCACCGACTTCTATGTGGACTACGAAAACAACGTGATGACCGTGATGGTCTTCGAAGGCGTCGTGAAGGTTTGCAATCTCGCTGGCGTTTGCGTTTCCCTCAAGGCAGGACAATTCACGACAGTGCGTAACGGCGATTCCTCGGGCCCCGCGCCTCCCAACCAGGCCACGCTCTCGGCGCTTTCCGATGCGGTCGCCAGCACGACGCTCGAATCCGGCCCCGGCATCGGTCAGGTTCACCACATCACAAAGGGCACGGCTATTGCCATCGGTGTGCTGGCGGTGATTCCCCTGGTTGTTATCCCCATCGTCGCCACTCACGGCAATGGCACACCTGCCAGTTCCGGTACAACTTGCAACCCGAACAATCCAACAGGAAAGGGTTGCTGAAATTTACATTTGAATTTGGGTTTACGTCCGGCCCCGAGAGTCCCGCTCCCGGGGCTTTCTCCTTTTAGCAACGCTCCTCACTCCCGGGCCATCTAACGAAAGTAGTTGCTTTCCCGCTTCTCGCCGCAGTTCCCGCGCTTTGTCTACTCATCGGCGGTGGCGTACACTGAACCTTTGGGTATTGCGTCTAATTGTGAGTGAGGCACTCTTGAATATTTCAACCTCCGTCTGTCCAAGCCGACGTATTCGTTTCTGCGCCACGCTCAGCGCTTTCATCCTGCTTTTTTCTTGCTCGCGTCTTCTCGCGATTCCGCCGGACTCTGAAGCCAAGCCTTCTCCGTTGGCCGATGCACTTAAGGCCGAACTTGACCGCTCCATGAAGGTCTATGGCGCTCAGGATCCCGCCGCGTATTTCATAAACTACACACTGACCGATACGCAGCGCGCCACGGTCTCCGGCTCGAATGGCGCTTTGCTCCAGAGCGACGAGGGCCGCAATCGCTGGCTGGAAGTAGCCGTGCGCACCGGAAGCTACGAACTGGACAACACTCACAAAATTGATGGCCGGCAGGCTCCCGCCGGGAGCCCTGGTACCACGGTTCCGATTGACGACGATGTGGAGGTTCTTCGCCGCTCGGTCTGGCTGCAGACCGACATTCAGTACCGTTCCGCCGCCGAAGCGCTGATCAAGATCAAGACCGGCAAAGAAGTGAACGTCCAGACTGAAGAGAACGCCACGCCGGATTTCTCGCGCGAGAAGCCGCATGCTTATACCGGTGCGTGGGTCTCGATGACTCTCGATCGCAAGCCCTGGGAGCAGAGAGTTCGTGACTATACCGCGTACTTCCGCCAGTCTCCTTCCATCATCAATTCCATCGTGACCTTCACCGCGCAGGCCCAGAACCAGATCCAGGTCAATTCCGAAGGCACGCAGCTACAGTTCGGCCAGATTCGCTACCGTCTGGAACTCTTTATCCAGGGAAAAGCCGCGGACGGCATGGACATCAACCGTTATTACAACTTCGACTGGGTCAACCCGTCGGACGCTCCCGATGACAAAGCGGTGCAAGCGGCTTCGCTGCAGCTCCGCAAGGAGATGGAAGGCCTCGTTGCATCGCCACTCAACGATCCCACTGTCGGCCCGGCGCTCCTGACAGGGCGCGCCGCGGCTGTCTTCTTCCACGAAGTTTTTGGCCACCGCGCCGAAGGCCACCGCCAGAAGGACGTAAACGAAGGCCAGACCTTTGCCAAGAAAGTGAATGAGAAGATCTTCCCGGACTTCCTGACCGTTGTGGACGATGCCACGCAGAAAAAGCTCGGGAATCAGGATCTGCTGGGCTACTACCAGTATGACGATGAAGGCGTGCCGTCACAGCGGGTGACGCTCGTGGAGAAGGGCATTCTGCGCAATTTTGAAATGTCGCGCTCGCCGCTGAAAGACTTTCCACACTCGAACGGCCATGGCCGCCGCCAGATTGGCGCCACTCCCGTTTCGCGCCAGGGCAACCTGATTGTCGAAAGCACTAATCAGCTCACCAGCGCCCAACTGCGTGCGAAACTCGTTGAACTCGTCAAGCAGCAGGGCAAACCGTATGGCTTGCTGATTGACGACATCGCGGGCGGCTTCACGTTTACCGGACGCGGCCAGCCGCAGGCTTTCCAGGTGGAGCCTTTGGTGGTCTATAAAGTTTTTGCCGATGGACGTCCCGACGAACTGGTTCGTGGCGTGGACATCGTGGGCACGCCGCTGGCCGCGCTCACCAAGATCGTCGCTACCGGCGACACGCTGGAAGTTTTTAACGGCTACTGTGGCGCGGAGTCCGGCTACGTTCCAGTCTCCGCGGCTTCCCCCGCGATTCTCACATCCGAACTTGAAGTGCAGAAGAAGCAATCGTCCACCGACCGGCCGCCCATTTTGCCGCCTCCGGCTCATGACGTTCAGAAAACGGGAGGCCAACTCTAATGCGCGTGCTGCGTCCGATCACTCTACTACTCGTTCTAATTGCTGCTCCCGTGGTTTTTGCGCAAGCTCCCGCGGACAATGACCACACGCTACAGGCCATGCGCGATGAAATGGCGCGTTCCAAAGACCGCCTGGAACTCCAGATTCCGAAACTCGACAAGCCCATGCGGCCATACTTCCTCGAATACCGCCTTCTGGACATGGACATCCGCGAAATCACCGCCGAGTTCGGTGCTCTGGTGACCACCACTCACACACGCCAGCGCTTGATGAACGTCGAAGCCCGCGTCGGCGATTACAAGCTCGACAGCTCCAATTTCATCAGCGAAGAAGGTTTCCGCGGCTTTATCGGCCCTTCCGGCACTGTTGGAATTGATCGCGACTATAATTCGCTTCGCCAGGATCTCTGGATCGCTACGGACCAGGCTTTTAAGGAAGCGGTGGAAGCCTACTCGCGCAAACAGGCGTACCTGAGCAGTCTCGCCCGCCAGTCGGACATTGACGATTTTTCCCGTGTCCAGCCCATCCAACACATCGAGCCGCTCGTTGCTTCGGACTGGAGCAATCGCAACTGGGAGCAGGAATCCCGCGACGCCTCCGCCGCCCTGCGAGCTTATCCGCAAATCTACGAATCACGTGTCACCTATTACCTGGTTTACACCACCGAATATCTGCTCACCAGCGAAGGCACGGAAGTCCGCGCGAATCACTCCTACGCCGCCATCGAATCCGGCATGAGCTCGCTGGCCGACGACGGCATGCAGGTAAACCACTTCTACACCGCCTACGCGCCCCGCCCGGCCGATCTTCCGAACGCCGACACGGTTCGCAAGGGCCTCAATGTTGCCGCCGCCGAGCTTATTGCCATGCGTATTTCGCCGCCCGCACCGGATTACACGGGCCCCGTGCTCTTTGAATCCCGCGCGTCTGGCGCGCTGCTGGCCGCCGTGCTCACGCCGTCGCTCAGCGGAGCGCGTCCTCCGGTGGCATTTCAGCCGGTTGTCGATCAGCTTATGAACGCCTTGGGTGGCCGCAGCGATTGGAGCGGCAAGGTGGGGCAGCGCGTTCTTTCGCCGAGCGTTTCGCTTACGGATGATCCCGGCGCGAAAGACTACAAAGGAGGCCTTCTCATCGGCGGCTATTCGATCGACGAAGAAGGGGTTCCAGCGCAGAAAGTCGATATAGTTGCAGAGGGCAAGCTCAAACAGCTTTTGATGTCCCGCCGCCCTGGCCCGGATTTCGAGGATTCCAACGGCCACGGACGCAGCGCGTTTCTAGCCGATCCACAGCCGGTCATGAGCAATCTCTTCTTCGCTTCTTCGGAAGCGCTTACGAAGGATGCGCTGAAGAAGAAATTTCTGGATGCCTGCAAGGCCGAAAAGCTGGACTTCTGCATCGTCATTCGCCAGATGGACAATCCTTCGATCAGCCTGCTCCATCAGGATGACTTTACGGAATTGCTTGCCAGCTTCGGCGGCAATGCGGCCACGGATCGCCTGCCGCTTGTTGTGTACAAAATTTATCCGGCGGATGGCCACGAGGAAATCGTGCGTGGCGCGCGCGTCAGCGGTTTCGGGCCGCGCATGCTGCGCAACATTGACGGCATCGGCGACGACTCCTACGTCTTCAATTACATGCAAAATCAGACCGCCGGCGTTGCGGGAACGGCGCTGGCCGCTTTCGGTACCGCGCAAAACGGCTTGCCCGCTTCCGTGGTTGCTCCTTCGCTCTTTTTCGAGGAGTTGGACATCCGCGGCGCCCGTGGCGAACCCAAGCGCCTGCCGCTTCTGCCCGAGCCACCCATGAGCCCCAAAGGCTCGAAATAAGCATCCCGCATTTGCGGCTCTAAAGAAGAAGCCAGATGCCCCGCGTAATCACGTGTGGGGCATCCGCGCTTTGTGACGGGCCTTAATTTGCTACTGCTTCACATCCGCGAGTAGATCCGCATACTCGTTGATCGTTACCTTGTCGATCTTTTGCGGAAGGGCAAAATTGACCGTCTCCGTGTCGTGCGTTGCGGCAATCATGCCCAGCCGCACCACCTTGTCGCCCATGTGCGCGTACATGGGGATCGCGTCCTTCCATCCTCCGGGAACCCCGCTGCGCTGCAGCGTCGCGCTCACCATCGTCTTGCCGTCCGCCCCTGGGGTCACGGTCGCGCGGAACGTGTATTGGGGAATCTCCATCCCGTAAACGTATTCGTTGAAGAACCAATCCATCTTGTGGTTTCCGTCGAGATCCATGGTGCGCGTCATGTGTTTTTCTACGATGGCCTTGAAATCTTCGGTGGAAGCGGACTTGTTGTCGAAGGTTTTGCAGTAATCCTGCATCATTTCCTTGAACGCGTGCTCCGGATCCGCTGCCCGCGAATCCTGCAACTGCATGCGCAGCATCTGCAGCACAAAGCCGCCTTTCGAATAGATCAAGTTCTGGTAGGAGCTGCCTTTTGTTTCAGCCGAGGCTATCCGGCGACCCATCCAGATAGGGCCCAGAGAATCCACCGTATGCATGTTCTGATCGGTTTCCTTTAGACGCTCTTTCCGCAACTGCCATTCCGTCAGCGCCGTCTTCATGTTTTCGCGGTACTGCATGTAGAGCAGCCCGGAAAATTCGGCGAAGCCCTCGGAAAGCCACTGATCGTGGTAGCTTTTCCAGCCCACCTTGTGTCCCCACCATTGGTGCGAACTTTCGTGGCCACGGAAAAAATCCGTCAGCTCCTTATGGCTCGTGATGCCGAGCTGGTTGCGTTGCGTGGAATCGAGAAACGTCAGCCACGATAGATAGAGCAGGCCCGGCCAGCCCTGCCCGTAGGTGCCGATGATGTTGGTTACCGCGAGCTGCTTGTAAGGGTAGGGTCCGAAATAGTTCTGAAACACGCGCAGCGTATTCCCAGTCTCGACGTTGATCGTTTTTCCCAGCGCCGAGGGGTTTAGGTTGCCGATCGCTCCTGATTCCAGATGCGAAGTTGCGCCGGGTCCACCCGAAAGGTCATCAGTTGGACTGCGGAACGCATTCTGAATGCTTTTTAGCAGGTCGTCCGGCTCCCGGTTGGCGTATACCTGGACTTCCACGTCGCCGACCTTGTCGCTCACGATCTTGTAATCCCCGAACGCGAATCCAGCGGCGGCCAGGGGAAGTTCGCTCTTCCAGGTCGTCACGGCATCTTTCCCTTCGGTTGACTCTCCGGTCTTGCTGCCGGTTGCCACCAGGGTATATTTCTTCGGGCTGTGGAACGTCAGCTCAAAATTGGAACGGAATGCAAATTCATCCACGCCGATTTCCCCCGCAAATGCGGATGGGTACCACCCGAAGCTCTGACAAAAGTAATTTCCGTCGCCAACTCGGTTCACCACATGCTTGCCTGCGTATTCGAAGGTAAGGACTTCGTCCTTTCCCGCCTTGGTTGGCTGTGCAAGCACAACGGCCACGTAGTCGCCGTGACCCTGGTTATCCTGTTTCCTCTCCTTCGCCTGATGAAACTCGAGGCTGGTTCCTTGTGCATCCTTCACACTGGACAAACGCAAGTTGGAATCCAACTCAAACAGCAATGCCCGTTCGCCGTCGTAACGCGGCAGCAAGGTAACGGCCGCTTTGGCTCCTAGTTCGGCGTTATCAGCCACGGAAGCGTTGATTTTATAGTCGGTAATCAAGAAATCCTGCCTCGCCGCCGGGTCGTCGTACACATGCCGCGGATCCTTTCCGCCCGCTGGAAAAACCACCCAATAGTCTTTCAGTTTGAACGGGCCGACGTCTGACCATCTCCCGACGCGAATCTCTTCCAGTTGCATCGCGTCGTCGCGGACTTCAATCCAGCCGTGATCTTTCACTTTCAGGTCCGCGAGGAAATAGGCCGTCCTCTTCGCGTCCGGCGAAAGCACGGACTTGAAGATCCGCGGCAGATACTCGCCGCCCAGTTCTTCCCGCTCCTGCTGGCGTTTTGCATAGAGTTCGTCTGCGCTGGCGCCATCCCGCCATTTCACTTGTTTCGCCACTTCGTCCATCAGGCCGTCGCTGAATGTAAACGTTGCATCCGTGAATTCCGCACTCAACTTGTCGGCCTTGATGAACAAGCGCAATTGTTGAGCCTCCGTAGGATTGGGTGGGTCCAAGAAAATTCGTCCGGTACCATGAAAAACAGCGCCAAACACAACGCCGTTCACGGGTCTTACGAACTGGATATTTCCGCTGACTAGCGTGATGCGCACGCGGTCCCGCACAATCTCCACGTTCTCAGTCACCGCTGACCTGGCCGGATCTATCGCCGGTGCGGCAACCGTATCCCACACGCCGGCAGCACTCCCTGCTTGCCCTCTTGCGGGCGCCACGCATCCCAACATCGCCAACACCAGTACGCAAATTCTTCTCATCGAATGACTCCCATGTCTTAAGTTACCTGTTCGTTACGGGCGCGATATTCACATCCTAATACGCATTTGCCGCGGCCTATATTACAAATCACCTAAACTCTCTCCGTTCGGCATTCCGAGTCACCTGTTGTAGTCTTACCGCATGGTCCTTTCCCGAGGCCTTCCTGTTGCTGTACAGGAAAAGAAGCGCGCCGCCCTTCTGAGCATCGGCTCGGCCACATTGCTTCTTTGCCTGAAGACGTTCCTGGTCGTCCGCACAGACAGCCTGGGCATTCTTTCCGAAGCGCTTCACTCAGGGTTGGATCTTGTTGCCGCCGTCATCACATTTCTTTCGGTTCGCGTCTCCGATCGGCCCGCCGACGAACGGCATCCCTATGGCCACGGCAAATTCGAGAATTTCTCCGCTTTCATTGAAACCGGTCTTCTGATCCTGACCGCCATCTACATCATCTTCGAGGCTTTTCAGCGTCTTTTCTTCCACAGTGTCCACATTCAGCCCAGCCTCGTCGCTATCCTGATTTTGTTTGTGGCCCTGGCCATCGACGTGAACCGCGCCCGCGCCCTCAACAAGGTCGCCAAGCGTCACGGCAGTGAGGCACTGGAGGCCGATGCGCTGCATTTCTCCACTGACGTCTGGAGCACCGTCGTCGTCATTCTGGGTGTTGCGCTCGTCTGGGCCGGCGACCGCTGGAATCTGCCTTGGTTGCTCTATGCGGACTCCCTCGCGGGCCTCGCCGTCGCCGGGGTCATCTTCTGGGTCGGCTCGCAACTCGGCCGCCGCACCCTCGACGCGCTTCTCGACGCCGCCCCCGAAGGCCTTCAGGAGGAAATCATGGCCGCCATCCGCGGTCTGGATGGGGTCCTGGACGCGGATCGCGTCCGCCTCCGCCGCGCCGGCAATCGCTATTTTGTCGACGCCACGGTCAGCGTCGCCCGCACCGCCAATCTCGAACAGGTCCACGAACTCACCGACCGCATCGAAAAACGCGTCGCCCAGATCATTCCCGCCGACGTGATCGTTCACGCCGAGCCGCGCGCCCCTCGCGACGAACATCTTTTTCAATCCGTCCGCGCCGTCGCGCAACGTCTGGGCCTGGAAGTGCATGACGTCACCGCTTCCCAACAGGATGGCCACCTCTTTGTCGAGCTCCACCTCGAAGTGGATGAAAATCTCTCCCTCCATGATGCGCACCACCGCGCTACCGAACTCGAAGACGGCATCCGCGCCCTGGGCAGCGGGAACGTGGACGTCAACATTCACATCGAACCCCTCGGCCGCCATATCGCTACTCCGGATGCGCGTGCCGGGGAGATGCGCCAGCTTGAAATGGCCGTTGAAGCCTTCCTCAATAGCATGCCCGCTTCTTACGACGAGCTTCTTAACACGCACGAGGTCCGTGTCCGCCAGGTCGAGCACCACATCCTCGTTTCCTGCCACTGCGTTATGAAAAGCGATCTCTCGATAACCAGAGTTCACGATGTCTTGGCCGCTCTCGAAGATTCCGTCAAGGAACGCTTCCCGCAAATTTCCCGCGTGACGATACATCCCGAGCCGCCCGAAGCCTCCTGATCGGCGGCCTCGTTTATGCGTCCGTGTAATTGACATCCGCACTGCTGCTGCATACCCTGTCTCTCGGCTTGCACCGCGCTATGGCCTCTGGAGCTCCTATGAAGAAAATTCTGTCCCCAGTCGTGTGTGCGGTGGTTTTGCTCCTTCTTTTTTCTTCGCCTTCTTTCGCGCAAGGCGCCGACCCCTCCGGCGCCGCCATGCAATCCATTCGCCCGGAAGCCATACGCGCCGACATGAGCTTCCTGGCTGATGATTTGCTCGAAGGCCGTGGCACCGCCACACGTGGCCACGAAATCGCGGCGAAATTCATGGCCGCCGAATATGAGTCCATGGGCCTCGCCCCAGCCGGAGACAACGCCACCTGGTATCAGAGGGTTCCTTTGCGGGCGGTCTACATTGATGGGGACCACTCTTATCTCTCGCTCAGCCGCAATGGCAAAGCCACAGACCTCGTGGTGAAGCAGGATTTCCTCCCCGGCGGCGATCCCGCCCGTACGGATACCTCCGTCGAAGCGCCGGTCGTTTACGTCGGTTTTGGCGTCAGCGCCCCCGAGCAGCACTTCGACGACTACAAAAACATCGACGCTAAGGGAAAGATCGTAGCCCTGCTCATCGAGGCGCCCAATTTCGAATCCTCGATTAAAGCGCACTACTCTTCGTTTGAAGTGAAACTCTCCAATGCTGTCGCACATGGCGCTGTCGGCGTTCTCATCCTCGACGATCCGGTTCTGGAAGCCATGTACTCTTTTCAGGAACGCGTTCGTGATTTTCCCCATCCTGCTTTCCGCTGGATCGAAAAGGACGGCACGCCGCACGACAGCTTTCCCGAATTGAAAGGCGGCGCGAGTCTTAGTCTGGAGGCGACAAAAAATCTCTTCGCTGGGAGCGGACACTCAGCCGACGAAGTGTTTCAGGCTGCCAAGGAAGGGAAGTCACTCGCGTTTGCTCTGCCAGTCACCGCGAAGATGCACAGCGTTCAGAAACTGAAAGATGTGTCTAGTCCTAATGTCGTAGCCAAACTGGAAGGCAGCGATCCCACGCTCAAAAACGAATATCTCGTCTACTCCGCCCACCTGGATCATCTCGGTATCGGCGAGCCGGTCAATGGCGATTCCATCTATAACGGCGCCCTCGACAACGCCTCCGGCTCCGCCATTCTTCTCGAAGTCGCCCGCGCCTTTTCGCAAATGAATCCGCACCCCAAACGCTCGATCCTCTTCGTCGCGGTCACCGGAGAAGAAGAAGGCCTCCTCGGCTCCGACTATTTTGCCAGCAATCCAACGGTCCCCAAGGATGCCGTCGTTGCCAACGTGAACATGGACGAAGACCAGATGCTCTGGCCGCTTGAGGACATTATTCCTTTTGGCGCTGAACATTCCAGACTCGAAAATGTCGCCAGGCGGGCCGCCGCGCGCCTCCATCTTGACCTTAGCCCGGACCCAATGCCCGAAGAGGTCATCTTTATCCGCAGCGATCAATATTCGTTTGTGAAGCAGGGCATTCCGGCGATTTATCCTTCGCCAGGCGTTAAATCCAGCGATCCGAACATCAAACCCGCCGAAATTTTCAAGAATTGGGAGGCAACGCGCTACCATCAACCGGGTGACGACATGCAGCAGCCGGGCCTCGATTTAAAACAAGCCGTAAAATATGCCGATTTCGTATTCCTCTGCGGTTGGCTCATCGCACAGGATCCTGCCCGCCCCACGTGGAATCCCCACGACTTCTTCGGCGACCTCTACTCCCCCAAAATGTAACCGCGCCGGTGTGGGGCCTTGCTTCAGCCTGGTCCTGTTCTTCTCCGCGTTCTCCTCTTTTCCAAAACTCTGCGTACTCTGTGTTTAATTCTTTTCAGTCTCACCGCTCGCCACGCGTCAAAAACAAAATCGAATAACCCACGCCCACGTATCCCTTTGGAGCGGCTCCCGTTAATCCAAACGCAAAATGAAAATCGATCTGCTGCCGAGGGGTGAGCTTATACGCGGTCCCGACGTGAATCTGTTGGCGCGTTCCGCCGCGCTGCGGAAAATCTCCAGCATATTCCACGAACGCATCCCAGGGCTTCGTCACCTGGCGGTCCAGAAAAAACGCGGTCTCCCCCGTGAAATTGTGCGACCCGCCCTGAGTCGGCCAATAAAATGCCACCTGCCCGCCTGCCGTCCAGTTCTCGGAGAGTTTTCGGGTCCACGGCGCCTGCACCGCTGGATCGTATCCGTGACTCGAAACGCCGTTGGCCCCACTCGGCATGCTCAAATAGAAAATCGCCGATAGATCAAATCCGCGAAACGGCCCCAATTGCTGTTTTACGCCAAGCGCGATATCTGCAAACCCGGAACTCGCCCCGCCACCCGACGCAAAGCTGTGATAATAGTCCGGCACATACAGCCGCAGTTCCGTTTTGCTCAGCAAGCCATACCGGATCACCGACTCCGGCAAATCCGGCACCCAATTTCCTTGTTGATCGGTTCCCAACATTCCGTTTTCAATCTGAAATCCGCCCAAAGGCACTGCCACGCTCGAACTGGACACCGCCGGCCGGTCCGTGGCAATCGTCACGTCCGCACCTGTCTGCGCCATCGCCGCACCGGCGGCAATGCAGGCTCCCGCCAGAATCGTCAACCTAGTCCGCCACATGCCTCAGCACTATACCCGAACTACATAACGGCTGGGTCTTTCGCACTTTGGTTGCTTCTCATCCTCTTCGTCCAGTGCTATCCTCTCGCCGATTCGTACTTTTGCAGGAGCCTCGCCATGAAACTATTTGCAGCTCTCGGCCTTATGATCGCCGGTGCTCTCGTCGTTCCTCTTGATTCCCATTCGCAGACTCCCTCCCCTGAAACCAACGCGCCACGAAAATCTCCTTGCACGGACGCGGACATCAAACACTACACTGCGCATCGAGCCGCCGGGCCTATTAAGGTGGACGGCATGCTCGACGAACCCGATTGGCAAAAGGCCGAAAAATCTCCGCGCTTCGTGGACATGGCCAACGGCGAGCCCGCCCTATACGGCACGCGTTCCGCCGTGCTCTGGGATGATCAAAATCTCTATATCGCCTTCTGGATTGAGGAGCCTCTCGTCCAGGCCAAGCTGACCGGATTCAACCCGCTGATCTTCAACGAAAATGACGCCGAGGTTTTTATCGATGGCGGCGATACCTACTACGAATTCGAAACCAACGCCCTGGGCACCCGCTATCAGATGTTCTACATCTGGCGCGATGCCTATAAGAAAGGCAACCGCTTCGACGTTCCTGAATTCGATCCCGTTGCCAACAACGCCATGACCTTTGGGGGCGACTACGATCGCCAGGCTCCCACCTTCTGGAAAGGCACCAATCCCCGTGGACTCCGCTGGGCCTATTTCGGTTGGCAATTCCCCGGTTTGCAAAGCGCCGTTCACGTCGACGGCACGCTCAACGACAATTCCGATGTGGACAAAGGCTGGACCGTCGAACTTGTTTTTCCTTGGAAGGGCGCCAAATGGCTTGCCGGTGATCGCCCGTTGCCTCCCAAGGACGGCGACGTCTGGAAGATTTTCTTTGGCCGCTTTGAACTTCTTCACGTTGCCGGCAATGAAGTCCAACCGCATCCGGGCTGGGCCCTTAATCGCCATGGCGTCTATGACACACATCTTCCGCAATGCTGGACCGCCGTCCACTTTTCCGACCAGCCAATACACTGACGATCGCTTTTCTGACGCCCGGGTTCAACCCGTAAAATCTTTTCTTCGCCTTCTCTAAAATTCTTCGCTAAAGTGATGTCGCACTTAGGAGGTGCAGCATGACCCGTGCGTTTTCGCTTCCGCGCCTCGCTCTCATTCTCGGTCTGTTGGCCGCCGTCCCCGCCCTTGCTCAGGACGAGCACATGCACGCGCACCATCACGAGGACCTCGAACAGCTCGGCAAAGTTTCCTTCCCGGTCTCCTGCGCTCCCGATTCTCAGAAATCATTCGAACGCGGCGTGGCCCTCCTCCACTCTTTCGGCTACGAAGAAGCCGAGCGACAGTTCACTGAAATCGCGCAAAAAGATCCGTCCTGCGCCATGGCGCATTGGGGAATCGCCATGAGCCTCTTCCACCAGATTTGGGAACGCCCTCAGGAACTCACGATCGCGCGCGGCAACAAGGAGATGGAAACCGCGGAAAAGCTCGAGGCGAAAACCGACCGCGAGCGCGCCTATATCTCCGCCCTCGCCGTTTTCTACGGCGACCCGTCTTCCAAGGACTATGAAAAGCGCGTCACCGCCTACTCCGAAGCCATGGGCCGGCTTTATCAGAAATATCCGAAGGACCTCGAAGCTGGGGCGTTCTACGCTCTCTCTCTTCTCGCCGCCGAAACTCCCGGGGACTCAACGCATGCTGCGAGTCAAAAAGCAGTCGCGGTCCTTCTCCCCCTCTTTCAACAGCAACCGGAGCACCCTGGCCTCGCCCACTACATCATCCATGCTTGCGATAACCCGCAAATGGCTCCCATGGCCCTCGACGCCGCGCGCCGCTACGCGGCCATCGCTCCTTCCTCCGCCCACGCCGTCCACATGCCTTCGCACATCTTCGCCCGCCTCGGTCTCTGGCAGGAAGATATCCAGTCCAATCTGAAGTCCGTCGCCCTCTGCCAAAAATCTCCAGAAATGTACATGCACGGCCATGAACTTCACGCCATGCACTTCTTGCTCTATGCCTATTTGCAAACCGGGCAGGACGAAGCCGCGCGCCGTATCGTGGGTGACGCTGAAAGAATCATCGCCAGCGCCCCCAAGGACGACAACGACTCGGGGATGCTCCAATATTTCAGTTTTGCCGCCGCGGACTTTCCCGCACTCTATAATCTCGAAACGCACCACTGGTCCGATGCCGCCGCGCTTCAGCCACCCGCTATTGCTCAGCCCCAAGATCAGACGATCATCTGGTGGGCTCGCACCGTTGGATCCGCCCACCTTGGTGACGCCGAAGCAACGCGCGCGAACGCCAAGAAATTCACCGAAGCCGAAGAAACCCTGCGCCAATCAAAAAATGCGTACATGCTCAACGGTCCGAATTATGATCGCGGCGAAGTCCAGGCTTGGCTCGCCTTTGCCGAAAAGAGAAACGACGAAGCCCTCCGCCTGATGCGCCAGGTTGCGGACACGCAGGACAAAGTTGGCAAAGGCGAAGTCGCCATCCCAGCGCGTGAAATGCTTGCCAACATGCTTCTCGAACTGAATCGCCCTGAAGAAGCTCTCGCCGAATACGAGAGGTCCATGAAGATCGATCCCAACCGCTTTAACGGCCTTGCTGGAGCCGCGCGTGCCGCCGAACTTACGCATCAACCCGCCAAAGCCTCAACCTATTACGCGCAACTCCTGAAGAATTGCCCTGACGCGGGCCACTCTGACCGGCCAGAACTTCGTTCAGCGCAACAAACTGTCGCGCAAGCCACACGCTAGCCTTTAACCCCACAAAGTAGGAATGGCCCGGCCACGCGGTGCTTGTGCGATGAGCATCCTGCCCATGCAGGAGCACATCTAGGTAGTTGGGCATACCTCTGGCGCTGGAGGAGCCGCTCGTTTCACTAAATCTACCAGGACAGTCCTTGGATTCTATTGACCCATGCCGGAAATTCGGCACCTTCACTTGTTCTAAGTATAGAAGCGTGATGCGGAGGATTTTGTGAGTGACGACTCTTGGCCCCTGGCTCTCCCGCTTCCGCGATGGGCTGCTGGCTCCTCGGAGGTCGCCACGCTCTACCAGGAACTCCGCAAGCCCTTATTGCGCTATCTGGTTTGTATCGGTCTTTCTGTCGATGAGGCGCAGGATGTGGTTCACGATGCTTTTCTTCGCCTGCAGCGTCACCTCACTGGCGGCGGCGCACAGGACAACATTCGCGGCTGGCTTTTTCGCGTCGCGCACAACCAAGCCCGCAACCGTCAGGCGAGTTATCACCGGCGCTTCGGGGAGCCACTCAAAGACGGTGCCGATTTTCAGGCCCAGCAAACCACCCCGGAGCAGAGTTTGCTCCAGCGCGAAAAATTCCGGCGTCTCTCAGCCGCGATGCGCGAACTGGGCGAACCCGAACGCGAGTGCCTTTTGCTTCGCGCCGAAGGTTTGCGTTATCGCGAAATCGCCGAAGTTTTAGGCATGGCTACTTCCACTGTTGCCGACACCGTGGAGCGCGCCGTCCGGAAATTAGCGGAGAAATGCAATGTCTGAAATTCATCCCAACCTGGTTGCCTGGCTCGACGGCGAGCTTCCTCCCGCCGAAGCAGCGGCTGTTGCTAATCACCTGGAGTCCTGCGAAGCTTGCCGCCGCCAGTTTGCCGGGTTTCGCGAAACCAGCGCCGCCGTACAAATCTATTGCGATGCTGTACTAGCCGAGGCGCATTTCAAGTCCAAGCGGCTGCGTTCGGTTGCCGCCTTCGCCGCTCTGGCTGCCGTCGCCGTTGTCGTGTTTTTCCTCGCATTCCCCCGCGAGCGTGTTGTAGAGCCCTCTCCCGCTCCTTCTGCCGTCGCGACTTTGCCGTCCCCATCTCCGGAACCGGCAGTCCTGGTCACTCCCAAGCATCTCCGCCATCATCACCCCCTCCCCGCTTCTCCGCGTCGCGCTGCCGCGGCCTGGTCTTCCGTGGATACCGCCGTCGAAATTGCCATTCCGGCCGACGCTGTCTTCGCCCCCGGTGCGCTGCCCGAAGGCACCCGTCTTTTCGGAGAAATGCGTATCGGCCCGGATGGGTCGCTCCGCGAAATTCGGTTGCGACAATGAGTAGGAATTTTCAGTTAGAAATAAAGGAGACTCGCCCGATCATGAAACGCACACTTTTTCTCTTACTTCTGGCTGCTTCGATCGCCACAGCGCAGGAAAAATCCAACTTTATCTACCAGTCCGCGGGACCCGTGGGGGCTGCCGCGTTTGGCCCCTCGGCGAGCCCTGTCCAGGGAGCCCCTTATTCCGCTACCATCACCAACGAAACTGTGCAGACCCTTGCCGACGGAACGCGCATTGTTCAGTCCAGCACAGGCACCACTGCTCGCGACTCCCAGGGCCGCACTCGGCAGGAGATGCCTTTGCCTTCGATCGGAAGTCTTTCCGCTGCGAATGCGCCGCGTTTAGTTTTCATTCACGATCCGGTCTCGCAAATGTCTTACACGCTGAACCTCACGGACAAGACCGCCCAGCAGTTGTCTCCACTGCCGCCGCTCCCCCCAGACACTGCGGCTGGTCCAGCCGGCGCTGGCACCGCGAAGGTGGTTTCCAGCGCTCCGCCACCCATCCCCCCTTCTCCTGAACCAATACCCGGCACGGTTGCTATCACCTCGGGAGCCTTGTTCCTTCAAAAGCAGATTCCGGACGAACATGCTCAAGTTTCAACCGAAGACCTCGGCTCCCAGACCATGGAAGCCGTGCTCGTTAACGGCACGCGTACTACCCGCGTTATTCCCGCTGGCGAAATCGGCAATGATCGCCCGATCTCGATCGTTAACGAGGTTTGGATTTCTCCTGACCTCAAGACCATTATTTACAGCAAACGTTCCGATCCGCGCATCGGCGAAACCACGTTTCGCCTCTCCAACCTGGTGCGCGCTGAACCCGACCCTGCTCTATTCACGGTCCCTGCAGATTTCAAGGTAACGGAAGGCCCCAAGCCGATCGTCTATCGCGCCAAGCCGTAATCACGCCAAACCTCTTGTTGGAGCCCCTTCCCGAAAGACCGCACCCCTCGGGGTGCGGTCTTCATTTCGACGCTTTCTCCACCTCTAGCGTGTTGATTTTAAATGAGTTCGTTTGCCAGTCGCTCTGGTTATCCCTCGATTTCGGCCCTCGGAGAATCAAGCAAATACTTCCACGTAATAGGCAAGCGCTCCTCCCTCCGCAGCGGTACACTCTGCACACCCCAAGGATTCACAAAGCCGCGGCCGCCGCTGAGCGGCCAGAAGGAAAACGCAATGCAAAAACGCAAACTCGGCAAAAGCAATCTGGAGGTTTCCGCTCTCGGCCTCGGCTGCATGGGCATGAGCTTTGGTTACGGTCCGCCCGCCGACAAAAAAGAGATGATCTCCCTCATCCGCACGGCCGTCGAGCGCGGCGTCAACTTGTTCGATACGGCGGAGGTCTACGGCCCCTATACCAATGAGGAACTCGTTGGCGAAGCCCTTGCGCCGGTGCGCGACAAAGTGGTCATCGCCACGAAGTTCGGTTTCAAATTCGATCCTGCCACCCTCAAACAAACCGGCCTGGACAGCAGTCCCGCGCATATTAAGGAAGTGGCCGAGGCGTCTCTCAAGCGGCTTAAGACCGACGTTATTGATCTCTTCTACCAGCACCGCGTGGACAGCGAAGTGCCCATCGAAGACGTCGCTGGCGCGGTGAAGGACCTCATCCAGCAAGGCAAAGTGAAACACTTCGGCCTTTCCGAAGCCGGAGCAAAAACCATTCGGCGCGCTCACGCCGTTCAGCCGGTCGCGGCGTTGCAGAGTGAATATTCGCTGTGGTTCCGGGAGCCCGAAGCGGAAATCATCCCCACGCTGGAAGAACTTGGCATTGGCTTTGTTCCCTTTAGCCCGCTCGGGAAAGGCTTCCTCACCGGGGCGATCAAGGAAGATACGAAGTTCACCGAGAATGATTTCCGCAATATTGTGCCGCGATTTACCGAAGAAAACCGCAAGGCCAATCAGTCCTTCGTGGATCTTTTGGGCAAGTTTGCGCAGGAGAAAAAAGCGACGCCCGCGCAAATCGCGCTGGCCTGGCTGCTTGCGCAAAAGCCATGGATCGTTCCCATCCCAGGCACGACGAAGTTGCATCGCCTGGAGGAGAACATCGGTGCAGCCGCCATCGAACTTACATCAGCCGATCTCCGCCAAATCGATCAGGCCGCTTCCAAAATCCAGGCGCATGGCGCGCGTTACCCCGAGCAGCTGCAGAAGCTAGTCGGGCGCTAAATCCGCTGACATAAGGCACGTCAACTCGGAGGCGAAAATGAGGAAATTGCTTTTGCCGGGCGTTGCCGGTTTCCTACTCCTCGTTCTTTCAGCGGCGTTGCCCGGCTGCCAGCCGAAAGCGGATGATGAACGCCTGCAGGACCGCTTCGTCGGCGCGTGGCGCCTGGCCTGGCTTGAAGAACCGGATGCCAATGGAAATGTCCACAAGGCCGACTGCACCGGGCTCCTCGCCTACACGCGTGACGGCCACATGTCCGTCCAGGTGATGTACCGCAATCCGCGGACGGGCACGCAATCGGGCTCCGTGCAATATGCGCAAGGCGGCTACGAAGCCTCCTTCGGCACCTATCACATCGACGATGCTCGCACATTCACTTTTCACGTCGAAGGTGCAATGGTCCGCAGTCTGATCGGCAAGGATCTTCCGCGCTCCTTCGAGCTTTCCGGTAATCAGCTTATCGTTCAATCCACCAATCAGAACGAACGCTGGCGAGTCGCTTGGGAACGTTACTAGCGATAAGGAGATTTCTCATGAGCGAATGGCCGAAAAACGAACTCCGAAAAATTGCGGAAACGGATGACCTGCACATCGCGCCCTTTCGCGAAGACGGAAAGACATACGGTACTCCCACATGGATCTGGTCGGTAGTGGTGGACAACGCACTTTACGTCCGCGCCTATAACGGCAAGAATTCCAGTTGGTACAAGGCCGCGCTTCAGCAAAAGGCCGGGCGAATTGCCGCCGGCGGGCTAACCAAAGAAGTGGCGTTCGAGACGGTCGACGGCAAGATCCAGGATCGCATCGACGACGCTTACCGCGCGAAGTACAAAGGAAGCGCATATCTCGAGGCGATGATTGGCGCCCGCGCCCGCTCCGCTACCATCCGGGTTGTACCTACCTAAGGAGAGACAATAGCCATGAGCAAGGAACCCTCCGCAGCCAGAAAGATGCTGGGCGAGTTTGCGCCCAAGCTGGTGGAATTAACCGATCATGTTCTCTTCGGCGATATTTGGGAACGTCCGCAACTTTCCAAGCGCGATCGAAGCCTCGCCACCGTTTCTGCGCTGATCGCGTTGCATCGCCCCGATCAATTGCGCTTCCATCTGAACCGCGCTGTAGAAAATGGCGTCACCCAGGAAGAGCTGATCGAGACCATCACGCATCTGGCCTTCTATGCCGGATGGCCCAGCGCGATGAGCGCCATCCAGCTCGCGAAAGAGGTATTCTCTAAAACGTGAAAGCCAGCGCCAAATTTGATTCCGCACCTCCGCCGGAAATCGCCGGGCCCCCCAGCCAGCCGGACGTGGAGAACCTTGCCCGCCGCATTGCCGCGTACGCACCGCACGATGGCACCTTCGACCTGCGCATTCCGGGCCTGCACGTCAGCCGCTTCTCGCGCATCAATCCGGTGCGTTCGCACGTCCTCCAACTTCCCGCTTTGTGCCTCATCACTCGCGGGGCTAAGTCCGTGGTCGTTGGCCAGGAGGTCTATGAATACGACGCAACGCGCATGCTCGTGTTTTCCGTAGCGCTCCCCGTGGCCGCGCAAGTCACCAAAGCCGCCCAGGCTGACCCGTATCTTGCGCTTCGGCTGGATTTCGACCCGCTCAAGATCAGCGAACTCGTCCTCAAAGTCTTTCCCAACGGCCTCCCTCCCATCGCCGATCGCAAAGCTGTTTATGTCGCGCCGGTCGACCCCGGCATCATCAACGCCGCCACGCGCCTCATCGATTGCCTCGCGCAACCCTCGGATATCGAGCTCCTTGCTCCTCTCATTACGCAGGAAATCCTCATCCGTTTGCTTCGCGGCCCCATTGGCCCCCGCATCGCCCAGATAGGTTTTACGGAATCCAATTTGCAGCGCATCGCGCGCGCCATCGCTTGGCTCCGCGAGAATTTCTCCCAGCCCATGAAAGTGGAGGAACTCGCCGAACTCGTGCACATGAGCCCTTCTTCGTTCCACGAACACTTCAAGTCCGTCACCACCATGAGCCCGCTGCAATATCAAAAAGTCCTGCGCTTGCAGGAAGCGCGCCGCCTCATGCTCTCCGCCACGCTCGACGCCGGCTCGGCCAGCCAGCGTGTCGGCTACCTGAGCGCCTCCCAATTCAGCCGCGAATACAGCCGTTTCTTCGGCTTCGCTCCTTCCCGGGATATCGCCCGCCTTCGCAACGATTCTGCGCTCTCTGCCTGAATCTTTTGTTGCGAGTCGCAAGGATGGGCCGCCTCTCCTGATTCCCGTTCTGTTAGCTCTCCTTTACTTCCTGTACCTCTTTGTTCTCTTTGTATCCGATATTCGCCACTTTTCTCCTAAACTAAGTCTTATGAGCTCACGTCCCCTCCCGATCTTCCTTGCTGTTCTTTATTTCTTCATCGCGAGTCCCGCTCCGGCTCGCGCCCAATATTGGTCGCTCCAGGACACCTTTGTCCTTACCGATGTCAACGTTGTGGATGTTCGCACCGGCGCTATCCTTCCCGACCAAATCGTCATCGTCGAAAAGAACCGCATCCGCGACGTCGGCCCGCGCAAATCCACGCGCTACCCGCGCAATGCCCCCTCCGCCAGCGCCCACGGCGGCTATCTGATTCCGGGCCTTTGGGACATGCACGTCCATCTTGTTTTTGGCGAATGGTTCCCCGACGCCCAGGATATTTCTCTCCCGCTCTTCGTCGCCAACGGCATCACCGGTGTGCGCGACATGGGCAGCGAACTCCCCATCGTTCAGAGATGGCGCGATCAGATCGAAGCTGGCGAACTCGTCGGCCCGCGCATCTTCACTTCAGGCCCAATGCTCGATGGCCCCAAGCCGCGCTTTCCGAGTTCCATCGCCATCGCGACTCCCGAAGATGGCCGCAAGGCCGTGGACAATCTCAAACAGGGGGGCGCCGACTTCATCAAGCTGCAATCGTTGATCCCGCGCGAGGCCGTCTTCGCCATCGCCGACGAAGCCAAAAAGCAGGACATTGCTTTTGAAGGCCATGTGCCAGATTCGGTGCGCGCCAGCGAAATGTCCAACGCAGGTATGCACAGCTTCGAGCATCTCATCGGCATCTTTGAAGGCAGCTCGCCGCTCGAAGATGAATTCCTGAAGGGCGAAAAGAGCGAAGGAAAGTTTCTCGCCTCCTACGATCCTGCCCGCGCTGCCTCCCTTGCGCAGTTGCTGGCCAGGAATCAGACCTGGCAATGCCCCACGCTCGTTTGGGAACGCGGCGGCAATCTCCTCGATGTCACCGATTTTTCCAAGGACACTCGCGCCAAATACGTGCCCGCTGCCTGGAAAGACAAAACCTGGAAGACCTTCACCCAAGTCGTGGAAACCGAATTCAACACCGACGATTTGGCCACACGGCAGAAATTCATCGACAAAGAGCTCGAAGTCGTCCAGCTTTTGCACAAAGCCGGCGTGCCGTTCCTTGCCGGGACGGACACTCCTCCCGGCGTTTACATTTTTCCCGGTTTCAGCCTGCACGAAGAGTTACAGCGATTTGTTGCGGCGGGCTTCACTCCGCTCGAAGCCCTGCAGACCGCCACGCTGAATCCTGCGCTTTTCTTTCACAAGGAAGACGAACTGGGCACCGTGGAGAAAGGGAAACTCGCGGATCTCGTGCTGCTGGAAGACAACCCACTGAAGGACATTCACAACACCACAAAGATCGCCGCGGTCATCGTCAACGGTCATTATATTTCCCACAACGATCTGCTAAAGCTATTGGAAAAAATCGAGGACTCCGCCAAAAAACCGCCCGCGCAGCCCGCTGCAGGAAACGTCTTCTAATTCAAATGCCCGGCTGCAGCGGCTGACAAGCCGGGCACCAGAACGTCACCCGCGCTCCAGGCTGCTGACGGCGCACTTCAATTCCGGTTCCACACCGCCGACAAGGTTTTCCATGCCGCCCGTACACCCATAGCCGCTCTTCCTTAGCAAAGTCCAGTGTCGTTCGCCGCAAACCGTCCAGATTCACCGCGCGTTCCGGCGCTGATTCCGCAACGTTCGCGGTCATGAACTTTCGCGCCGTCGTCACCAGGCGTGAGAGTTCCACGATACTCAGTGAGTCAATTCGCCGGAACGGATTCACGCCGCCGCCGAAACAAACTTCTGACTTGAAGACATTTCCGATTCCCGCCAGCAGCGATTGCTCCAGCAGCCCCGCGCCAATCTCTTTGTCGGGGTTCGCCCGCAGATTAGCCAGAATCTTTGCTACATCCAATTCTCCGGCAAGGACCGAAGGTCCCAGCTTCCGCAATCCATCATGCCGCCGCAAGGATGCTGCTGTGTGGAACTCCGCGACTGGAACATTGAACGCCACCGCAACCATGGTTTCCGTGCCGATGACGATTCTCATGTGAACCTTTCGGCGCTTCCACGCTTCGCCCGGACGGTAAATGTGCCAGCTTCCGCTCATCAGCATGTGCGTCAGCAGAATCAAATCACCGGAAAAATAAATCAATAGCCATTTGCCTTGCGCTTCCACGCGCTCGATCATCCGCCCGGCAACGCTCGAGTCGTCGTCCACACGCGCCAACCTTGGCAGCGCCGTCTCGAACTGCGTTACGTGTTTTCCCGCCAGCGCCCGATGCAGCGTTCGAGCCACGCGATAGATGGTGTCGCCTTCCGGCATTTCACGCAGTCTCCGTTTGCCCGGCGTTCTCGTCCGCCTCATCTTCTTCCGTAGGCGCCGGCAAAGAGGCAACCGGCGCAACGCGCCGCATCTGGAATCCTTGTGCTGAGTCCCGGAATCCCGCATCCAGCAGGTGTTGCGCCAGGAGATGCTCCCGCGCCGGGGCTTCATTGATCGCGCCAATCAACATGCCGGTACGGCGCCCTTGCCAGCGAATCGCCAACTCGGCCAGCTTCCCAGCCAGTGCGCGTCCCATCTGGGTTCGTTCCGGCTCGCTGTCCGGCAGGAACACGCGCAGCGCTGGATTCTGCCTTCGCACATACGCCGCCATTGCACCATTCACCAAAATCACGCCCGCACCCCGCGTCCGCGACATTCCGTGCATACTCGCAGCCGCGCCTTCCTCCAATCGTGGCCATGGCAGTATCGATCCATACGGATTCGCCGGATCGGCCGCCGCCAGGAATACGGCTTCCGGCGTCGCCGGATCCATGCGCTGTGCCCGCAGCGTTTCCACTGCGGCTGGCATCGCAAATTGCGCCGCGCCCAATCCGGCGACGAACATTCCTCTGCGAATCCATCCGCTTTCTTCCATAGTCTTCAGCGCCGGATAAATGGAGGGATAGCCCCCCGCGACATTTTCTGCCAGCGCCGTCTCGCGCATCACGATGCCATTACGCGCCAACAGTTGTTGCGCAATATTCGCGCTCCATTGCGTCACCGTCAGTGGTGTTACGATTCTTTGCCGCACCAACGACCAGCGGCCCTGCGGGCTTCCTCCCGCCGATGTCCGCGAACGCATTCGCCGCAACAGGTCCGGTGATCCCGGGGGCCCATCGGCGAGAATGGCGCGATCCCGTTTCCGTTCATTCGGGAAGATCAGGCCGCGCAGCGGATGAAACGTATCGTTTGTCACGCGCCCAGACCAGACCAACTCCCAAAGTGCATCCTGCGTCTCACGCGGAAATCCACCGGCGGCCGCGTGCACTTGCGCAAAGAACGAAGCGCCACTGCCGCGCAGAAATTCCTCGATCTTCTGCGCCCGCTCGGACAATGCGGGCAAATCTTCGCATACTTGTTCCGGAGGAAGCAGTAGCGGAAGGGAATCCGTGAGATAGAGCGCGATTCTTCCATCGCGGTCGCCGACAGGCTCCAATCCGACCCAGACGATTTCTCCGGCCGCCATCAAGGTGTCCAGATCGCCGGCTCGATAGTCGGCCAGACGCGCGGGAAGAATCTCGCGTTCCACCTCCGAAGCCAACAGGGCCGCGCCTTGCAGTGACTCAATGACATCGAGTAGTGCATCCGGCCCGCGCCGCCTCACTGCCACGCCCTGCCAGCGCGTCAAAAAGCGCGCAAAGGCCGCCTGTTCGACCGGCTCAACTTCTTTGCGCAGCCGCGCCAGGCTCTTGCGCCGGATCTGCTGCAAGACTTCGGGATCGCACCATTCGTGGTGCACGCCGCGTGGACGGAATTCGCCCTCCAACAACTGGCCTCGGCCATGGAGTGTGTGCAGAACTGCATTCACGGTTTCCGTGGGCAAGCCATACCGGTTCGCAAGGTCGAGTGTCGTGAAAGGTCCGTGCGTCCGCGCATAGCGCCTGACAATCTCGCGCAGTGCGTCTTCGGTTCGCTCCAGGAAAATATCGGGAAGACCCGGAGGGAGCGGGACACCAAGTGAATCTCGATAGCGTGAAGCGTATTCCACCGGAATAAAGCGGCTTGTTCCCGCAATGCGCACAGAAACGGCCCGCCGTGCGTCCACAAGTTCAGAGATGCTTGCGGCGACCCCCGGACTGACGGCGCGCAAAGCAATCTCGGCGGCGGAAAGATCGCCGAGCTTCAGCAAAAGATCGTGCAAGCCATCGGCATGCTGCGCGTGGTACTCGGGATCCAGATATTGCAGCCGCGCTTCGACTTCTTCCAGTGCGGTGGCATCGAGGAGTTCGCGCAAGTCCGTGTCGCCAAGGATTTCCTGCAATTGCGAGGCGTCGATGGAGAGGGCCTGCGCGCGGCGCTCGGCCAGTGGCGCATCGCCGTCGTAGATATAGTTGGCCACGTAGGAAAAGAGCAGGGAAGCGGCGAAGGGCGAAGGTTTATCCGATTCGAGCCGCGTCACGTGAATCTCGCCGCGCTCCACGGCGCTCAGGACTTCCGACGCGGCAGGGATGTCAAAGAAATCGCGCAGGCACTCCCGATAGCTCTCCAGCAGAATGGGAAACGAGGAATATTTGGCCGCGACGGCCAGCAAATCCGCGGCGCGCTTCCGCAATTGCCAAAGCGGCGCTCGCTGGCCGGCGCGGCGTTTCGGTAGAAGCAGCGCACGCCCGGCAGCTTCGCGGAATTTGGCGGCAAAAAGCGAACTTGAACCGAGTTGCCGCATGACCAGATCCCGGAACTCCTGCGGCAAGGGAAGCAGCAGGTCCGAATCGACGGGGTCATCACTATCGGGAATGCGCAGGATGAAGCCATCATCCGACCAGATGGACTGCACCTCCAACCCGCGCTCGGCTCGCAGTTTGGCCACCACCGCCATGCACCAGGGCGCATGCACGCGGCTGCCGAAGGGGCTCATCACGCAAATCCGCCGGTCGCCCAATTCATCGCGGCAGACTTCAATCACGATGTCCTGATCACTGGGTACGCGCTGCGTGGCAATCGCCTGCTCTTCCAGATAACGGAGCAGATTTTCCGCGGCATTGGCATCCAGACTGTGTTGCTCCACGAGCCTGCTGAAAGCTGCTGGTCGCGGTAGCCCCAACAATTCGCGCGTTAGTTCTCCAATGCGCCTGCCAAATTCCGCCGGGCGCCCGATCGCCTCGCCTTTCCAGAAAGGCATCATGCCGGGTTCGCCGGGCGCAGGCGAGACGAGCACGCGGTCGTGCGAAATCTCTTCGATCCGCCAGGTTGTTGCCCCAAGCACAAATGTATTCCCGACCCGGCTTTCGAAGACCATCTCTTCGTCCAGTTCGCCGACGCGTGCTCCTTTTGTGGCTCCCAGGAGAAACATTCCGTAAAGCCCGCGGTCAGGAATCGTGCCGCCATTCAGAATGGCGATGCGTTTCGCGCCTTGCCGCGCGGTCAGCCGGTTGGAGATGCGATCCCATGTGATGCGCGGCCGGAGCTCCGCGAATTCTTCCGAGGGATAGCGGCCCGAGAGCATGTCGAGCAGGTTTTCGAAAACGGGGCGAGTCAAGCCAGCAAACGGAGCGGCGGATCGTACCTGTGCGTAAAGGTCCTCCACTTGCCAGGGCTCCATCGCGACCATGGAAACGATGTGTTGCGCCAGAACATCGAGCGGATTTCGTGGGAAGTGGACTGACTCCACATTACCCTCAACCATCGCTTTTGTGATGGCCGCGCAAGCCAGCAAGTCCGCGCGGTACTTCGGGTAGAGCACGGCATTGCTTACCGCGCCTACGTGGTGACTGGCGCGTCCCACTCGCTGCATACCGCTGGCCACCGATGGCGGCGATTCGATTTGCACCACCAGATCGATGGCGCCCATATCAATGCCCAATTCCAGAGAAGAAGTCGCCACCAGGCCGCGAATGTTCCCGCGTTTCAGATTGTCTTCAATCGCCTTGCGCTGCTCCAGAGCCACGCTGCCGTGGTGCGCGCGAAGCAGCGTTTCTCCGGCCAGTTCGTTGATCGCACCCGCGATGCGCTCCGCCAGGCGGCGGTTGTTCACAAAAATCAGCGTGGAACGGTGCGCGCACACAAGTTCCAGCAGTTGTGGGTGAATAGCGCTCCAGATCGAAGGACGCACGGGCCCTTGCGAGGCGTGTCCACTCGGCAGTGGCTCGATCGTGTCCAGCCGCGACATGTCCTCCACGGGCACCTGCACGCGCAAATCGAATCGCTTCCGTTCGCCCGCGTCTACAATCTGCACCGGCCGGTACACCGGCGCGAAACTCGGCGAGGTGAACTCAGCCAGTGCTTCTTCTTCCTTTACAGGACCGGCAGCTTCCTTTGGCGCAGGGGCCGGCAAACAGCCTCCCAAAAACCGGGCCACTTCTTCGAGGGGGCGCTGCGTGGCTGAAAGGCCAATGCGTTGCAACTTGCGCCCGGCCAGGTGCTCGAGCCGTTCGATGGAGAGAGCCAGGTGTGAGCCTCGCTTCGTAGGCACCAGAGCGTGGATTTCGTCAACAATGATCGCTTCCACGGAACGCAGAGTGTCGCGCACGTTCGAGGTCAGCATCAGGTAGAGCGATTCCGGCGTGGTGATCAGAATGTCCGCAGGGTGCCGCAAAAATCGGGCGCGTTCCGTCTGTGGTGTGTCGCCTGTGCGGATGGCGACGGCCGGTTCGTGGAACGGAATGCCGAGTCTTCGAGCCGCCTGCGCGATGCCCACCAGTGGCGCCTGCAGGTTTCGCTCAACGTCCACAGCAAGAGCCTTGATCGGAGAGATGTAAACGACGCGGCAACGCTCTGCTTCCGGCGGCGCAGGGCTGAACATCAGCCGGTTGATACACCACAAAAATGCCGCCAGCGTTTTACCGGTGCCCGTAGGCGCCAGAATCAGCGTGGATTCACCGCGCGCAATGGCCGGCCAGCCCAGTGTCTGGGGCCGTGTCGGCGCCGGGAAGACGGCTTCGAACCACTCGCGAACGGGCGGGTGAAACAACGCCATTTCCGGATGAGCCATGCCAGCTTCAGGAATTGGATTGGGAGGAGTCATCCATTGCCTTCACGGCGAGATTTGCACCGCACTAGACGCATTTGAGCATACCGCCGCATGCGTCAAAGGGGATAGAGGCGTTGGCACCAGGCCCGCATGGGGCCAGCTTGCACACAGGGGTGGCAAAAAAATTGAATAGTTCGCAGCGGTTTTTTGATTATGATAGGGGCCAGTGAATATCGCCTTCCCGGAGACCAACTGATGAGATTGTCCTCCCGCTTCAAGCCTGCGGTTCTTGCTGTTTCGATCCTGCTGCTTTCCGCCAGCTATTTTTCCGTTAACGTTACCGCACAAGACAAACAGGCCGAATCGAAACCCTGGATGGACAAGAGCCTTTCTCCTGACCAGCGCGCGGAGCTCGTCCTGAAAGAGATGACGCTCGACGAGAAGATTGCTCTGCTCCATGGAAATGGAATGAACGGCTGGCCGGGCCCTCCCAATCCGCATGCCTATCTTGGCAATGGAGGCGCGGGTTTCGTCCTGGGTGTGCCGCGCTTGGGCATTCCGATGATTCAGCAAAGTGACGCGGCGTATGGCGTTCGCAGCAGCGCCGAAAACGGGCGTTATTCCACGGCGTTGCCCTCTGACATTGCCGGGGCCGCAAGCTGGGATACGCATGCGGCCTGCGAGTACGGCGCTTTGATCGGACGTGAGCTTCGCGCGCAAGGCTACAACATGACGCTCGGCGGCGGGGTAAACATAGCCCGCGAGCTTCGCAATGGCCGCACGTATGAATATCAGGGCGAAGACCCGATTCTTGCGGGCACGATGGTTGGGAATCGCATCAAGTGCGAGCAGGCGCAGCACGTCATTGGCGACATCAAGCACTACGCCGTGAACGACCAGGAGAATGGACGCAACGAAGTGAACTCCATCATTGGCAAGCGCGCCATGCGCGAAACGGATCTGCTGGCCTTTCAGATCGGCATCGACATTGGCAACCCCGGGGCGGTGATGTGCTCTTACAACGCGGTCAACGGCACCTACGCCTGCGAAAACCATTACTTGTTGACGGAAGTTCTGCGCAACGATTGGGGTTTCAAAGGATTCGTGGTCTCCGATTGGGGCGGCACGCACAGCACGGTGAAGGCTTCGGCGGCAGGCCTGGATCAAGAGCAACCGCTCGAGGATTTTTACGGAGAGAAACTCAAGCAGGCGGTTCAGAGCGGCAAGGTTTCCCAAGCGGAGCTCGATGAACACGTCCGCCGCGTGCTGCGTTCGGAGTTTCTGTCTGGGATCGTGGATTACCCGGTGAAAAAAAGCGTGGTTGATGTCGAAGGCGGATTCGATATTTCGCGCAACCTGGCCGAAGGCAGTATCGTGCTGCTGAAAAATGATGGTGGCCAGTTGCCCTTGGATCGAAACAAGCTGCATTCGATTGCCATTATCGGTCCGCACGCGGACATGGGCATGATCTCGGGTGGAGGATCTGCCCAAGTGGATCCACAGGGGGCGGCACCGCCGGCATGGAAATCGCAGGTATGGTTCCCCACGTCGCCGATGAAAGCGGTTGCGGCCAAGGCCCCAAGCGCGTCCGTGGCGTTCGACTCCGGAGCAAATCCCGCCACCGCTGCCGATCTCGCGAGGAAATCGGATGCAGCCATCGTTTTCGTTTATCAATGGCTGAGTGAAGACTATGATGCCCCAAGTCTATCCTTGCCCGATAATCAGGATGCGCTGGTTGAGCAGGTAGCGGCGGCAAATCCGCACACCATCGTGGTATTGGAGACAGGTACCGCCGTGACCATGCCGTGGGCCGGAAAAGTCTCCGGCATCCTGGAAGCGTGGTACGCGGGAAGCAAGGGAGCCGACGCTGTCGCCAACATTCTATTTGGTGACGTGAATCCCTCCGGCAAACTTCCGCTGACGTTCCCGCGTTCGGACGCGGATATGCCGCATCCCACCATGACTCTGCCGCGCCCGGACCAGTTGGGCATTGCCGCAGTGATGAAGACGGGTGAGGCCAAGCCGACATTTGAAGTGCGCTACGACGAAGGGCTGAAGGTCGGCTACAAGTGGTACGACGCCGAACATAAAGAGGTGTTGTTCCCCTTCGGCTTTGGCCTTTCCTACACCAGCTTTAGCTACTCCGGTTTAAGCGCCGATTCCGGCAACGGAGTTACGGTGAAGTTTACTGTGAAGAATAGCGGCCAGCGCGATGGTAGGGAGGTCGCCGAAGTTTATGCGGCATTGCCGGCCGAAGCCGGGGAACCGCCAAAGCGCCTGGTGGGGTGGAGCAAAGTCATGCTCAAGGCTGGCGAATCGCGAGAGGTGGAGATTCACGTTGACCCGCGCTACTTGTCCATATACGACGAAGCCTCCAACAGCTGGAAGCTGCCCTCTGGCGAATACACGATTCTCGTTGGCGGCTCTTCCCAGAATCTGCCGCTCAAGGCAAGCCTCAAGTTGAAGGGCGCTTCCTGATCTACCTTCAGCCCCGGCAAACGCACTTCGCCTCATAGATGCACGCGGCCCGAAAGTATCCCAAAATGGTGGTGTAGCTGAATTGGGCGTGTAGCTCAGTTGGGGAGTACCTGCCTTGCAACAAGGCAGGGCCAAATACTAAGTGCCGCGTCTCCTATTGCCTACGCGACGACATGCGTTGCAACCACCCTCTTAGATTGGACTGAAGCTGGACCGCATTCCTCTTTCGACACACCCCTTTGCCAACTAGATCAGGAAGAGCCCATCCCAAACATCAAGCGGCATCCGTCCTCTATACCAAACAATTGGAACGCCGCGCGATATTCACTTGCATTAACATTGTATATTAACTATGATTAACTCGCTTTGTTCGATGGCCATGTGTAAATCGCTCCTGCTCATTTTCCTCGCCGGTGCCTTTCAGCTGTTTCTCCCTACCGGTCTGCGCTCTCAGGGAGAAACCACGAGCGCAATCGTGGGTCAAGTGAACGACGCAAGCGATGCCGTCGTGCCGGGGGCGTTGGTCACCATCACCAGCCGAGATACCGGCCTGCAGCGGACCGTGAAAACAGACGCGCAAGGGCGCTTCGATTTTCCCCAGTTAAAGCCGGGAACGTATTCCGTCAGGACCGAAGCTGCGGGTTTCGAGACACAGCAGAACGACAGCGCGCTGGCGGGTCTGGGACAAAAGCAGACGGTCAACTTCACGCTAAAACTGAGTACCGTGAAGCTCTCCGTCGAAGTCTCAGGCGAACCGCTGCTGATCAATCCGCAGAATGCGAATACTTCCACAAACTTGAGTGCGCCGGCCCTCGAGAACCTTCCGAATCCGGGCGGCGACCTGACCTACCCGTTGCAGTTTTCGCCAGGCGCACTGGTCAATACTGCGGGAAGCGGGAATGATTTTGTGGGCGGCACAAACGGTTATGGCAACGTGGAGTTCAATGGCCTTCCGGCACTGTCAAACGGCTACATTGTCGACGGTTTGGAGACGAACGATCCGCTTACCAATCTAAACAGCGGGCTTTCGACGAATCTAGTGCTGGGACTGAACTCCATCGCGGAGGTCACCGTGAACACACTGTCCTACGAAGTGGACCAGGGACGGTACGGTGCTGCGCAGATCAACTACGTGACCAAATCGGGCTCGAATCAGTTCCATGGGAACGTCTATGAACTCTGGAATGGATCGCGCTTCAACGCAGCGGACTTTTTCACCAACTCCACACCGGGAAATCATAAGCCGCGGTCCACGGTAAATCATTTTGGGGGCAGCCTGGGCGGGCCGATTCGGCACGACAAGCTATTCTTCTTTTTCGACACGGAGTGGGTGCGGATTGCCCTGCCGATTGTCACGCCAACGACCGTGCCGACGCCGGCGTTGGAGAATTACATATTGCAGCAGTTGCCTTTGGGCGGCACGGATTCGGTGACCGGAAGCGTGTATCCGGCCTCCCCGCAGTCCGTGCCTTTTTATCAGAAATTATTTTCGTTATATGGAAATACCGATGGCACGCCGCTTGCAATCTTAGGCTGCCCGTTCGATACCGGGGGCGCACCTCCGGCGATGGCGAACGATGGGAATGGTTGTGCGAACCGGCAGAGCGTTTCACATTCGAGCGATGACCACGAGCAGGTGCAGACGGCGCGGGTCGACTACAACCTGGATGCAAACGATACCCTGTGGTTCCGGTTCCAGGCCGATACGGGAGTGCAAGCCGCCTACACGGACCCGATCAACGCCATCTTCGACGCGGTTTCCCCGCAGCCTTTGTATTCGTTTGCGGCGGGCTGCACGCACGTCTTTACCCCCCAACTGGTGAACTACTTCAATCCGGGATTCTCCTGGTACGACAGTTTGTTCGGTCCCAGTAATTTCCAGCAGACGCTGGCGGCGTTCCCGATTGTCCTGCAGGGAATCGGCGCGAACGCCCCGTTCACTACGATCGGTGGGCTCGACAATACGTGGGTCCAGGGACGCCGCGCGTCTCGTTTCTTTATTAATGACAATCTCGCGTGGAGCCATGGAGCGCACGAATTTCGTTTTGGAACGAACACACGAATTTTCCGGCTGAATGATTACGATTTCGGCGAGGGAAAGGTTCCCACGGTTAGCTATACGACGCTGCCGCAATTCATCTACGGCGTCGCCTCCACCGCGACTCAGACGTTTCCGGTTTCCGCGAATGAGCCCTTCCGCTTTCTGAATCTGGATTTGTATGCGCAAGACACCTGGAAAGTGACAAGAACCTTTACGTGGACGTTTGGGCTGCGTGACACCTTGAATTCCAATCCCTTGAATCCACACGATCAGATCGCGCGGCTGGCAGGGTCCTTCAGCTCCATCTCGCATAACGTCAACCAGCCACTGAGCGATGCGATTCAAACGGGGCTCGGGAATATTTTTGACTCGACGCCTTGGGCAATTTTACAGCCGCGCACGGCGGTTGCGTGGCAGCTCGAGCCAAATATGTTGCTGCGCGCGGGATTTGGAGTGTTCAGCGATCTCTTGCCGGGAACGATTGCCGATGTGGTGGGCAACAATCCGCCCTACGTGCAGACGTTTCAAGGCGGCCTGCTCGGCACTGTCGGGGGGACGGCAATAGCCCCCGGAGTGCCGAATAGCGCGATCGATTCCGTGGAAGCGGCTCATACGAGTTTTTCGTCCGGCTTTCCGCAAGGCGAGCTTTCCTGCTCATCGACGCTGGCAAATCCGGGAATGTGCCTGCCGCCCGTGAACATCACCGCGGTACCCAGCGGCAAGCTGCACGCGCCCTACTTCCTGCAGTGGAGCCTCGGACTGGAGAGTCAATTCGGGCAAAATGCGAGCGTGAAAGCCCAATACGTGGGCACGAGCGCGGTGAACCAGCCTTACCTTACACAGGTGAATGGCTACCAGACAGTTTGTGAAGGCTGCTTTGCACCGTTTCCCTACTTGCGGCCAACGGATCCGCGCTTTGGGGCGGTGACACAATTTTCAACGGGGGCCAGCAGTCACTATGACGGTTTGCAGCTCTCCGCGATAAAGCGAATGGGGCACGGGCTGATGGCGCAGGTGAATTACACGTGGAGCCATTGCATGGACACGGTCTCCAACGGGGGCTTTCTGCAATTCTCGGCGGGTGGCATCCTGAACCCGCTGCCGGGCGAGTTGAGACGCGATTACGGCCCGTGCGATTACGACATTCGCAACAACCTTAATGCGCAATATGTGTACGAGTTGCCAACCAAATTCAAAAAAGGGTGGAAGGCGCAGGCACTGAATGGCTGGCAAATCTCAGGGACAGTCTTTTGGCACAGCGGCATTCCGTTTTCAGTGCTGAGCACACCGTATTCGGCAAACGGCAGCGGCATTGTGAATGGCAGTGGGCCGCAATTCGCGAGCGTGGTTCCCGGGGTTCCGTTATACGAGCACAAGCCGATTCCCGGCGTGACGCAACCGGGCACGGTGCAGTGGCTGAATCCCAATGCGTTCGTCTCCGCAGTCGATCCAAGCACCGGCGCCTGCTCCGCGGGCGACAGCGCGGAAAATTGCCAGTTCGGCAATCTGGGGCGCAACGCCCTTCGCGGACCGGATTTTGTGTGGAGCGATTTGTATCTGACGAAATGGTTTCGCCTAACGGAAAACGTGAGGCTGCGCTTCGATACGCAATTCTTCAATGTTTTGAATCATCCCAACTTCGCTTTGCCCAGCATGGTGTTGGCAGGTGTTCCGGGCAAGCCTGCGACGCAAACGGGATTCGGCGCACTTACCTACAGCACATCCCCTCCTACGGGCTTACTCGGCGTGGGCCTTGGGGGAGACAGCACACCGCGCATGATCGCGTTTCAGGTTCGGCTCGAGTTCTGACTCGCGTAATTTCCATCCTCCGTTTGGATCTCATTTGATGGTGTCATCTCCGAAGAAGTTCATTTGAAGTTGGAGGTCGTGCTGTCCGTCCTGTCGCGGTCCTTACGTCCTTATCTTGTTTTGCTTGATGCGTGTTGTCTGAGGCCGTTGAATTCACGCCGCACGCATTGCCTTCTGAAACCGCTCATTCGCGAAGTCCCAAGAGCCTCACTCTGCGAATCACCTGTCACAGGAGCGCACTTCTGAAGTGACACTAGCTGTGCTTGAACCTCGATAAGTGCGTTCTTGGACCGCATCGAACCAGAAACTTTGGTCAAAGCGGGTCCGAAGGGGTCTGTAAGTATCTGACTGAACACGAGGTTGCACAGTCGAGGGTATCTGACAGTTCCCAAGAACATCTGCCCAACCGGCGGGCAGTCATTTGGTAGAACGATGTAGTAGAATCATAGAGTTAGCATGGGCGTGTAGCTCAGCTGGGAGAGCACCTGCTTTGCAAGCAGGGGGTCGCAGGTTCGAACCCTGTCACGTCCACCAACTTAATTCCCGCTCTCTCCTCAACTTACGCTGCTACTTCGACTGCTTTTTGCTTCCCCTTTTTCGGGACAATCGGGACAACTGCGGCTGTGGGTTTCTCCGGCAAGTCGAATCCGTAGCCAACTCTTTCCGCTTCTTCGAGTCGTAATTCAAGCTCCTCGTGAAGGTGCGAGTAGACCTCAGACATCGTTTGCGGCTTGTGCGCCATCCAGAAGTTGTTGACATCTTCTAAACAGCGTTGACCACGCAACCAAGTCTTGCGGAATCGCTTGAACGAATGCCACCCCATGCCCTTCTCATCCAATCCCATTTTGACAAGCCGGGGCGTGAGCCAGCGATCCTCCAGATTGCTGTACATGTGCGGCGTCATCGCAGCCGTGCAGAACAGCAATCCAGTCTTCCCCGCCATGTAGCGTTGCAGGAACTCTGCAACCTTGGGGTGCAGGTCAACTTCTCTCTTAGCAGCCGCCGTCTTGAGGTACTTCACGACTTGTGGGCTGTCCTTTTGGACCTGCTGTTCGACTTTGATGGTTCTGCCTTCGTTGATGAAGTGCCCCGTTTCAACAGCAAGGGCCTCGGAGATTCTCATGCCTGTTGCGGCTAGTAGGACATACAAAGCCTGTTCCTGACCGCTGCTACCGGAGATGAGGTCTGAGATCGCCTTCGCTTTGAGTGAGGGGCGCTTCTGTTCGGAGTATTCAACGATTGGCAGGTCCATCGTTTCCGCATTCCATTTTCGGTTGTAGACAGGCTCGCCGTTCGGGGCCTTCACAGATTCCACAGCCTGTTTTACATATTCGATGTACTTGTTAACGGTCCGTGGTCTTAAGCCCGAATTGCACATCCTTTCGATGAGCGGCTTTACGGAGAGATTGTCTACACTGCCGACTTGGAGGTCGCCGATTGCAGGGAGAATCCACTTGTCCAATGCTCCCTGAATCGAAACCGCCGTTCTTCCCCGAATGGGTTTACGCTTTCGAGTTTGCGACTGCTTCATCCAGAATGTGGATTGCTCCCGAAATGTGATTCCGCTCGGATTTGTCTTAACAACCTCGTTAAAATACTCCGGTGAATCCACTCCGCTAGCTTGAATAATCTCTCTTGCTCTCCGTTTCCGCGCGCTCTTTGAAAGACTGCCCGGTCCAGAGATCAGACAGATGCGTTCACGAACATGCATCCGCTTTTCTTGATCCGGAATGTCCTTCCAGAAACGCACTACATACCACCTTCCTGACTTTTCGATATGACCATCTTGACCAGTTCTGCGTGACAAGGACTTGCCTCGTTTCCGCTTCGCTGGTGTCGTTGTGACAGGAATTGTAGCAGGAGAAAGAAATACTAGGTTAGGAACTACCTTAGATCGATCATTGATAATAGACACGGGTAAACACAGCTCTAGTGTTCTGGAGCCCGGTCTACAAAGATGCAGATGGGATTACGATTTGCCGCGAGGCAGGAAGCTACTTTTCTCAGCCACGGTATGCAGCCTCTTGGTTGATCTCCTATTCATCGCCAGCTTCCATTCAGATGCGATGGAACCAACCAAGGCGCTCGCTTACTTCCGAGCATTCGACTTGTCGAAGGTCGAATATAATGACTATAACACAGGTGGCTGACATGCTTGAATTTTGCCAGGCTTCCAGAGTTGAGTGTCACGGAGAACCCCGTGTATCCCTCTGGATCACAGTGAGGACTGTCACCCATCTGAACTTCTTACTAGCTGCGCGACTGCACAGAGAACTTCCTTAAAACGATAATCTTTTGCATACCTTACCCGAGCGGTCACGTATATCGGAATGCTAACTCTCTTAACAAGAACCAGATGGCTTTTCCCAGAGGCCGCCCGAGAATTGGCGACGCAATTGCAGCTTTGATCTTCTCGCTCTACATCAATCGGCAACTTGGGGGTCAGTATGCGACTGGCGCGGGTAGCAGCCTTCCTAGTTCTCTCGCCTCTGCTTCTAGTAGTTTCGGTGCGGGCCCAGTGCGGTAGTTCCTCGACATCGACAACCTGGAGCGACGGCAACGGCTCCTGGGCTGTTAGTAGTAACTGGACGAGTGGCCTCCCCAACGATTCCACATTATATGCCTGCATCCTCGATGGCACGAGCACGGTCACCCTAGACACTGGAGAAAGCATTTTAGGTCTGCAGCTTGCCAGTGGCAATGGTTTGAATATCAATACTAGCGGAGGCCTGAATATGTTCGGCGGTCCCAAAAGTCCCACCGGGATTCGCAACTCCGGAACGATCAATAATATCGGCGGAATCTCTGTTGCCCAAAGTGAACTGACCAACTCGGGCCAGCTCAACAACAGTGGCGCGATCGGCCTTTCCCTCTCTGGATTGGAGAACTCGGGCAACCTCAACAACTCGGGCGCCGCGATAATAAATATTGAGGGCCCCATCACCAACTCTGGCACAGTCAACAACAGTGGCACGATCAACCAGTATTATTTTGGGGGGATAGACCCACAGTTCACCAATTCCGGCATAATTAATAATTCCGGCACACTCAGCAATTCCGGCACACTCAACAACTCCGGTACGGTCAACAACTCCGGCACGATTAACAACTCTGTCGGAACTTTTATGAACTCCGGCAATGTAACGATTTCAAGTGCGGGGCTCTTCACTACCACTTTGGACAACAATTACATACAGACAGCTGGCAGCACTATCCTGGATGGGACCCTCACCGCAACCGGCGACGCCACAATCGTGGACATCCAAGGCGGCATTCTCGGCGGCACTGGCACTATCAACGGGAATGTGCTGATGGCCGGAACGATGATGCCTGGTGACGCTCCGGGAACTCTCACCATAATCGGAAATTACGAGCAAACGAGCACAGGGATCTTCTACGAGCAGATGAGTCCCTATTCCCAAGCCTTTCTCGATGTGAGCGGAAATGTTGTGCTTGATCAGGGCGCTATGCTCGAGATTGCCCTACTGAACGGATACGACCCGCTCGGCCAGACGATTAGCATCATGGACTTCTCCGCTCTCTCCGGGCAGTTTGCCAATGGATCGAGCTTCTGGGACGACGGCTATCTCTGGGACATCACCTACCGGCAGCATGAGATTGATGTCAGTGCCGTGCAGGCGCCAGAGCCCAGTTCACTGCTGCTGCTCTTTATTGGCATTACTGCGCTGGCTTTCTACGCACACCGAAAAATGGACAAGACGGAAAGCCTTGCGTAATGTGAATCCCTGGCAAGGTCGTCCGGGGAGGCTTTCTAGATGGGCAACGGGTCGCGAGGCATCGGTCTGGTTCAACTTATCTGGATTCTGGCAGGCCTTTTGGTCGGGGTAGCTGCCGGATTTTATCTCTTCCACAGCTTTCGAATTTCGACAGTCACTTTCACGACGCCATATCAAGCCGTGCTGTTAACGAACGGTTCCGTCTATTTCGGACACCTGCAGGACTATGGCACTCCTCATCCTGTCCTAACTGACGTTTTCTACGTCGTCAGCCAAACAAACCCGGACACAAAGCAGGTCAACAACGTACTCGTTAAGCGCGGCAAGGAACCGCACGAGCCGGATCGGATGTATCTCAATCCCAATCAGATCGTATTTGTTGAAACCGTAGGGACGAACTCCAAACTAGCTCAGTTAATCGCTGACCAACAAAAGCGATAGAAAACTTGGGACTAAAAGAAGAAAGAGAAGCATCCCAAGGATTCGCGCAGCTATGCTCGAAACCCAGCCAAAGAAATTGGGTAGAACAGTTGAAATTGATGAGACTTACGTGGGGGCAAGCCCCGGAAGTGGCGCAATCGTTCCGAAAAGCAGGTTGTCGTCGGCATCCGGCAACGCAACGGCGATCTCCGGTTGATTCATGCCGACGATGCCAAGTCCGCGACTGTCCGCGAAATTATCAAGGCGAACATCGGTAGCCACTGTGGAAGTGATTGTCACCGATGAATCGGCTATCTACCCTTGGGCACTGGACAAGATGCAAAAGAATCTCCATCGAACGATTAACCACTCCAAGCACTATGCCCACGGCGACAGTCCACACGAACACCGTGGAATCGGCCTTCTCTCTGCTCAAGCGCGGCATTGTGGGAACGTGGCATAAAGTCTTTTCGAAACATCTCCCGGCCTATCTGGATAAGATGTGCTTCCGGTTTAACAATCGTAAAAACCCTTATCTTTTGCGCGATACCATGCTCAAACTCATCAGTTCTCCTAACCTTGAATACAAACAACTTACCTCAAAAATAGAGGATGCGGCCTAGGGTCAAATGGGCGGCCTAATCCTCTCTTTGCAATAGCTATTTCGTTCCGGATCTTGTTCTGAAAGATTGCTTGCTTCAGGCATCCAAATGAATTGTTCTCCTTCGTAGATACCAACAAATCTCGCTGACTTTTTTCCTCTTCTGCTAGAGCCGTTGGCCAATGAAAACTCTGTCCATAGTTCTACATCGGCGCATCGCACACGGTCTACGCCTTCAAAAAAGAAGAAACATTGGTCTGAGCGGGAATCTCCATTTGGGCCAATCTTTCCAGAAAAAAACGGTTGCCCAGAGATGGATATCTCCGTAAGGGGTAATTGTCCCCTATCTGTAAAAATTTTATGTATAGCACAATATATATTGGTGTTTATTTCATGGGCACTATCGTTTCTGAAGGTGAAAACTGTCTCAGAAAACTTGGCGGAAGGTGTCGTTGTCACACTGGCATGCAGGCCCTGTTTGACTTCTTCCAGTTCACGACTCTCAAATCCACGATGTGCAAAATAAAAAATAATTGCATAAAGGACAACAGCGCCAATTACTGGCGTACTTGCCAGCAACTTCTTTTCTTTAAGCAAAATCAATTTGCAACCAAGATGGGCGGCTATCCCAATAGGAATTGCCCACAAGCCCAAGCCGATCCAAACATGCCAGATGCTCGCGGGAGACATCAGCGGTAACTCCGTCCATCCCATTGGTAGAACGATGGAAACCGCAAATAACGCCAACTCCTTGAATTCTTTGGTATAGATTGCGTCCTTCCGCTTGGCCAATTCTTGCTGCAATTCGCGGATTTCCTTGCGCAACCCCTCGACGTATTCTTTTTGCGCCTTCGACAAGCCACACCCCTCCCAACTTCAAGGGGATGATAGCGAATTTGTCTACCTTGCGTCATAGGTTTCATCTCGGCTAAAAGGGTAAAACACCGACCCTGTAACTGACTCGACGGGCCATGTGCCACACTCTCGGACTCTCCAAATGCTTGGTTCTTTTCAACTGTTTTCAAGAACGGGTTCCGGGCCACGGACGTAACGTGGATCGTTGAATCCTCCTAAGATGTCCCAAAGCTTCGGGTCTATGTGGATCGGGCCAGAATTGGACTCCTGATGAAGGGCTTCACCTGGCGCCTCGGTTTCGGCCTTTGGAGACGGAACAACCGAGGGAACTTTGGCTTTTGCTTTGTGTTTTGTGAGAGTGGTGTCACTCCTTTCGGCTAAGAGTCTTAGTACCAATGCTCGCAGTTTGTCAGGAAGAGACGTGTCCTTTAACAACAAATGTAAGAACCGAACGCTTGAGTTCATTTCTCGGAGTGCTTTTATCCGCACACGGAGGGGCATCTCGGGATTCGTGACAATAAATTTCCGGATCGAATTGGGGCTTTTAGGTGTCATAAGATTTCCAAGGGAAAAAATGGGGACAAATTGGGGTAAGAAAACAAAACAAAAGCGGGTAATTTTCTGCCCACGGTGAAGCGCGGCTTGAGAACAGGTACCGAGGGGGCTTTGGCACCCGGGGCTTACCGCAAATAGGGGTCCCGAAGACGCCAGAAAGAAAAACAAAAATCAGCGAGGAGGCCAGAATGTTCACTCAGAACCCGCATAAATACAGGGGAAATCACGCATTGAGCTTCTGCTAGCATTCCTCGGAGATCGAGGTTGCCTTCCAGAATTTGTTCTTTATGGAAAGCAAAATCTGCAAATCTTGGCGTCTGAAATCAACAGTTTGGAGCCCACGGAAAATTCGGCATTTTGGAATGACCAGCCAGGGATGGTTCTAAGCACGGCGAGGATCGAATCAGCCTTGAATTCTGCTAGGTAATACCTCTGGAACCCTTGCCCAAAGATGAACTCAACCACGACGAGCGAACTTCTCCCAGACACTTGTCCAGAAAATGGACAGCTCTGGTTTAATCCACGGAGGCAAAATTTCCTATTGGGGCGGCGAGTAGCTTCCTTAAGTTCTCTCTGGGCCTTGAGTGGGGATTTCGTGCGTGCTGAGCCGCTTCTGACCTCGGCAAACATGGTCTGCAGCGACGGCCTAACCTCGGCTTACCGAGACGCCATAAGAGCGCAACCTGGTTGCCTATCGGTAAATCGTCCAGATAATGGACAGCGGGCGCGCCCGGCTCTTGGCTTCCTCGACTGGCAGCCCGTTAGATTACCCAGGTTTTAGCTAGAGTAATCTAGAGTAATCTTAACCGCATGGGAATATCTGAATCGGCTAAAGCTTGGAACCAATTTCTCTCCCTTAGCTGCCTAACCAAACGTGAGGCTTTTCAAACGTCCGGTTTTGAGTGTCCAAACATCCCGGAGAGGGTATCAAAACTTCACACCTCTAAAGCTCAATCAAAGATTAACTGCTCAAAGATTTGTCAGCCGAAAATGGCAGTCCTGCTCTGCGGAAAATGGCAGACTATTCCTGCCAAAATCGGCAGCCTTGGTCTGCCAAAAATGAGAGATGTTACCTATGCCGCTGAGAGACAGCTAGCCCCCATAGGGAACGGTTTCTGCAACCGCTAATTCATTGCGCATCTCATCTTTTTGAGTTTCATAAAGAAGTTTTGCCCGACCCTTTAACGGGTTCGTAGGCTGCGCGAGCTTTGTATATTTCTGTTTCATGTACTTTACGAATCGGCCGGAAAAGTTAAAGGCTGCTCGTTGGCTCTTGATACAGTAAGGCCATGTCTTTTCGAAATAATCCGAAAAATCTTGCACCAGAATCTCATCTGCTAGGTTCAGCTTTTGCAACCCCCTCATATCATTCTCTCGGAACTTAATTTGGCCCCCAGAAAACGAGTGGAATTTCTGGGCCAGCGGATCAACTAGTGGATCGTCTGTCCAGGGGAATGTCTCTTTTTGACAGCATTGTTTGAGATGGAGGCTTGCCCACTCATCGTGACTGATAACTCGATAAACTGTCGGCCTGAACGGCATCTGCTCCACAATTTCTAGAAAGCCTTCCTTCGTAAGATGTTTCAAATGCTCTGAGACAGTAGAGTAGCCCGCATCAAAGTAGTCAGCGAGATTTCCAATACTGGCGAAAAATTTCCCAGACTCGTATGCAATTTTGGAGGCGAGTAAGTAGATTCTGAGTGAGAGGCCATCTAAATGCCAGAAGATGTCACAGTGGAACTGCGTTTCAATGATTTCGTTTGTTTCCATAAACCCTTTTTTCATACCCTGAAAATTCTGCAACGGCAGGAAGGGTATGAAACCTGCCGTTGTTGCCTTTCGGCTATCGCGTGTGATCTGTCACGCGAAAGTCAGTAGCAAAGCCTTTTGACGGGAAAGCACTAGCTGTGAAGAAAACCAATCGCCCATTTGGAAGGCGGATTACCGTGAATTCATCGGGGAACTTCATCCAATGAGTCAGGTCCCTGTGGAACTTTCGCGCTTTCCTGATTGCCGTCTTACTTTCCATGATAAATCCCCTTTCGAAACACACTTCTTCATCCGAATCTTTCCTTGGTTCCATTGACCTGTGGAAATGACGACTAAGGTGGGTTTTCGATTAAAACAAGCATATATCATATCGTAACCGACTTGTCAACAGAAATCGTCAAAAACTCTGGATAAACAGGATTCTATGGATCGTTGGATTCATCATAAGCGACTTTCGCGGAGGGCCGATTTATCCAGAAAATGGACGGCTGGGCTTTCTTTACACCTTTCTGCAGTTTTGTCCGTGCTCAGTTGGTGTCCAGTCCGGTCTCAGCCTGTTTTCAGTCCGCCCGGCGGCCCGAAGATGTCCCTTAACCAAGGTCAATCTGTCCAGAAAATGGACAAATCTCTTGAAAACCTAACCAGCTTGGGTTATTTTACCCCCATATGGAGAAACTCATCCGCGACTACCTAAGCAAAATCGGGAAGAAGGGCGGCGAGTCGAAGTCCGAGGCCAAGGCCGAAGCTGCCAGAAAGAACGGCAAGCTAGGCGGCAGGCCATGCAAGAAAGGCGGTACGAGATGAACGCAGCGATCTATGCGCGTGTTTCCACGGTTGGAACCGGACAATCCCCGGAGATGCAGCTACGAGAATTGCGTGAGTATTGCCAGAGACGCGGCTGGAATCTGGTGGGCGAATACGTTGATCTCGGCATATCTGGTGCTAAGGACTCAAGGCCAGAACTGAATCGGCTTATGGGGGATGCTCACAAGCGGCGATTTGACGTAGTAGCTGTCTGGAAATTCGACCGCTTTGCCCGGTCTGTTTCTCATCTGCTGAGGGCTTTAGATACGTTTCGAGCACTTGGGATTGAGTTCGTCAGTCTGTCCGAGTCTCTCGATACGGCCACCCCCGCAGGCCGAATGGTTTTTACGGTCCTGGGGGCAGTTGCAGAACTGGAGCGCAGCCTCATTGCCGAGCGCGTAAGGGCCGGAATGCGAAACGCAAGGGCAAGGGGCCGAAGATTGGGAAGAAAGCCCCTCTCCGTTGACCTGACCGCTATCCAACAGCTACGGAAGCAAGGGAATTCGTTTGAGGCAATCGCCAGGAAAACAGGTCTTTCAGTTGGGACCGTTTTCAGGTCATTAAAAAATAACGCGGCTTGACGTGTGCTGGTCCTTGATTGTCTGGGTCTTTCGTTCTTCTGTCCAGGCCAATGAAGCCACTATGCAACGCGCAATCTTTTCGCCACCATGCGAAGAAGGTTCAATCGGGTTCGCGTAGTCCTCGGGTGAATTACACACCAGTCGCAGATCAATAATCGCCAGCCCAAGTTCGAATCCAACCCGGAGGATCGCATCGTTGAATACGGTTAAGGCAGTCGAAGCTAGCCGCTGATACTGTGAATCAGGGAAATCGCCGTTGTAAATCGTGCAAATCGTAAGTGGCAGTCCTATCTCTCTGCAAGCCGCAACTGCTTTTCGATAATTCCGCTCGAATTTTTCGCCAACATCGGCCAATTCCGACAACGCATTCACAGTGGATTTCAGTGGCTTTAGCAGAATATCCGAACTCAGAATTGCATCGTTTCCACCAACGCTGAGAACCAAATGCGTGGCATCATTGGGGATTTTCTCTGCCTGAGTCGGAATTGATTCCGTCGTGGACCCATCTACGGCTAGGAGCGTAGCCAGTGATCCTCTAGGGAGAAGTTCTTGGACCTGAGAAACAACGTCTGGCCCACCATTGGTGTATAGGGCGTTGTCAAAGATCGAATCCCCGAGCAAGACTACGTGTTGCATTACGTGGGCCTCGTTAGAAATCTATGCCCGCGAATTCCAGAACGCTGTAATATTCCGCTACAGTTTGCTCTAACCGCAAACTAATGTCTTAGAGGAAACCTATACAGTATGCAGCGCCTGATAATCCTATTAACACCAAATAAGAAAGTTTATGAGAAGAGATTCAAGAATCGTACGAAAATCACCAACTCCAAGAATTGTTGATGACATTCCCTCTTGTCGGGAACCGAATTAGCAAGACAAGTGGTGACGCCCTCCAGCAGCAGAATCGGTACAAGTTCGGGATATTTGAGAAGCGGGAATTTCGCTGATTTCCCGTGTAAACGACACCAACGAAGCTAGTTAGTGTTTCTCCTGCGCGCTTTGCAAGCAGGGGGTCAGGGGTTCGAGCCCCCTCACGTCCACCAACTTCCTCCCGCTTTTTCAAGCACTTACTAGTTTGGTCGCTGTGCGGCCGTCACGACTTGGGTCCATTCGGGTCCAATAAGGAGTTTTTCCACCCTTTCAACGGCATTGCGCTGGTCCTCAGGAATCGCGTGCAGGTAGATTTGCCGCGTGATTTCTGGAGATGCATGGCCTAGTAAAGCCTGCACTGTGCCCAGTGGGGCTCCTACAGCGTCTAGCAACGTTGCATGGCAGTGACGCAATGCGTGCCATGTGATCGTCGGGATGCCGAGTTCCTTGCACGTTGGTCGCATCTGGCGCTGCAGAAGATTGCGTCGACAAAGTGGGCGGCCTGAACTGGTTGCGAAAACTAATTGTTCAGGCTCGCACGCTCCATCGCGCAATGCCGAAAGTGTTGAAACTGCTTCCTGACCCAATGGGAGTGCACGAACACTTCGCTTCGTTTTTGGCTTGTCGAAGCGTCCCTCGTACACTGTCTCGGTCACACATAACACATGATTGTTGAGATTTACATTCTTCCACCGAAGAGCGAGAAGTTCACCGATCCTTAACCCCGTCAGTACCAATATTAGCGCAATGGATTTGGCGGGCTCTGGAAGAGCTGAAATCAAATGCTTCACGTGCTGGTGTGCGACAACTGACTGCGCCGAGTTGCATTCCCTCCTTGGGAGTCGCGTCTTGCGTACGGGGTTGTCGGAGATGTAGTCCCAATCCTCCGCCGTCCCCAGTACTTTGCTCAACGCACACCTAATGTGGTGCACAGTCTCCCACGCATACCCCTCGCGCAGCTTTGTAGCAAGGAAAGTTTGAATCGCCGCGCGCGAGATATCAGGGAGCCGCCATTCACCGAAAGTTGGCATCAGGTGAGCACCGAACATGTATTTGTAGTGCATTTGTGTTGCATACTTCATAGTGGGAAGCACAACGGGTTCCCAGTCCATGCGCACAAAGTCTTTCAAAGTACGCATTACCTGTGGCCGCTGACTCCCACAATTCAATGCACGAAGCCGCTCTGAGAAAGCGTTCATGGCAAGACGTCGGGTAGTGAACTCTGCGACGGCGCCGACTATCATGGACCGACGCATCCTTCTCGGAGAACCGTCACCATTGATGACATCCTCCCACCAACGGCCAACCCAGACCTTCTCGCGCTTTCCACGCTTAAAAAGCGAACCTCGTTGAAATCGCCTACGAACCATTGTTCCTCCTTCAATGGTTCGCTCGGCCTTTTCTGTGTCGCTTAACAGTTTAGTGGGCATGTCAAGCTGCCTCGCGATTCGTTCGTCGACGGGAGACCCATGCCAGCACTTCAGCTCTTTCGAAACGCCAGTACTTGCCAAGTCGGTAGGCAGGCAGTCGTTCCAGCGACCGTTTCCGCATGCGGCTATAAACCCAAGAAGGGGGGACCTGAAGCATTTCGGCTACCTGCTTCACAGTGAGTAATTCAGCCCTCATTGGCGAGTTCATTTCGGTGGCTCCTTGCTTAGCGCTTAGTGGAACTGGGTGAGATTCAGGCGGTGTAATAGTGCTCGGTGCGGTTCAGTACCATTTAGCGCCTAGCTGGATTGAACGGAAGGTGTACTTCAGTTGCTTCACCACCGTCTATTACTTCTGGCGGCTTGTATGTAGCGACGTATGCTTGGAACTCTGCATCTTTCCGAAAAAGGCGCTCGAGCAATTCAACAACGATGAATGATGGGCTTGCGTGAATAAACTCTGCGTAACGGATAAGCTGGAACTTCACTTCTTGTGATACCCGAAGCTGGATGGTTTCATTCTTGGGTTTTTGCGGCGGTGCTTTGAGAACAGACATGGTTGGTTCCTTTCAGAATGAAGACTTGATAAAGAAATCAGGAAGACTAGCGTTGATTTTCTGGCCGGGTATGAGTAGTACAAATGGCTTGGAGTTTTACGGGCAGATCGGGGATTCTGAACTGAGAAATATTTATCCCCTATCCTATCTATAGCCAAAAAATTGACATTACTGCCCAAAGAAAAAATCCCCGCCTTACTGCAAAACTTTTTAGTTAGTCAAGCCAAAGTCGCCGCGGCACATGTACTCCGCTCAGAACAGTAAGCGCACACGTTTTGGGTAGGGTTTATGCGTTTAGGCGGCAGGTCGCCAGTGGCCCAGTTCTCCGAATTCTTGGAAGAACCTAGACCCCTGGAACCTTTATCGCCAGGCTGAATCAGACCGAGATCAGACGGTTAATCGCTCGATAACTACAGCCAGTACCAATCGGCTGATAAGGGCGGGAGCGACCCCGTAATATTTTTCGGGCCATAGGCCGGTCGAAAAATGGGGTCGCTCCCGCCCTTACCGCGACCCCGATCGGGTGCCAGTCTTGAGCTTTTGACTGCGTAACGCCTTGTACAGGCGTAAGTTACAAAATCGAGTGTGGAAAACCGATCAGAAAACCGTAAGGAAAACCGATTTCACCCCAAGTGATGAGTCAAATCTCTCGATAGCCTCTCCCGGGACCCCTGGGCTCTCAACGAAAAGGGTGGACCTCATTTTGTGGAACAGATGAAATGCACTTGTTTGAAGAACCTGGCACAGTGGCACTACACATCTACGCATCAGTCCGCTTACAGTTGGTCAACTCGCCGATAGAGTCTGAGCAAATTTGCGCCGGGGGAACCAAAGAGTCACTTTAAGCCTATTTATGAGGTCAAAATCGTGAAAAAGAGTCTGCATCGCAACCGTGACTCAGCAAACCTGAACGCATTCCATTTCCAATAGCGCAGCTAGTTTTTTTAACTTGCTTGCAATATGGCCAACCCCTATTGCGCAGTGATGAGCAGGGCCGCGGGAGTTCCAGGCTTCGATGAAGGATCGGGCGCCCACTGAAAAGCTGTAGCGGCTATTGGTGTTCCCAATTTCCAGGATGGGGCCAGGCACGGAATGTGCTTCGGCAATCAACAACATAAGTTTCCCCACCGTTTGCACGACGGAAAGCAGGGTAACCGGGCCATGTTTTACCGTCATTTCGACGGAAAGACCGTGTCCCACCTTGCCATGGTAAACGTCCAGCGGACGGACTTTAATTTTCCCTTCAGCGATTGCCAAGTGCCCCGGACCATCGTGTCCCATCAGGACCACATCGTCATTGAAATCGGTGGCGTAGTATTCCGTGAAAGAGCCTCCCACACCGAAGGAATCTAGGATCTTCATGGCCTGTGCATTTTTGATTTCGTATTCACCGGCAACCGGGATGCCCCGGGCCGTCAGTAAACTTGTGCCCAGGATGATAGAACTGATGGCATCCTGATTCTCCGCGTTTCCAGTTCCTTCGTAGTAGTACGCCAAAGAGCCGAGTTGCCGTTGGGATACCAGCCGGTCCAATGCAACTGAGGTCTTGGCCGCGCGCTCCAATTCTTCCTGCCGGCAATCGGCTTGAACGTAGAAGACGTCCTGGAATTCTTGCACCTTCTCTCGAATTTCAGATGCAGTCACGCCGCGCCGCAAGCCCGCGAGTTCGTCCACCTCCAGCATTTCGATGTGTCCTCCAAAATAGGCACAGTGCTGCGTCAGGTCGGAATAAATGTCCAGCATTCCGCCATAATAATGGCCCATCAAACCCAAGCGATTGTGTTCCAAGGTGTGCGCAACGCGCGCTGCCTCCATCCAGGCCGCAATTTCATCCCAAGCGGGATCATCATCGCTGAGCGTTCCGGTAACCTGGAAAAAGGGAATTCGGCAGCGATGGAATACATTTGCGATCTCGGGGACCGGACAGGCCTGACAATACGCCAACCACTCCGCAGTCATCTTCGTGCGGTCGGCCATGCGATTGAAAGACTCGTAGTCGATGGCCGCGGAAGGCGAAAGGTTTAGGACAATCACCGGAACTTTGGCTCTTCTCACTACAGGGAGCACCGTCGAGGAGAGCGCGTAAGTTGTCACATAGAGAAAGATCAGATCTACATCGCTTTGACGGAAGGCATGGCCTGCAGATAAGGCCTTTTCGGGAGAATCCACCAAACCCAGATTGACGACGCGCAAGCCAGGTTTCGCCAAGTTTCGTTCAACCTGTTGGACATAGCCCAACAACCGCTGGTGTAACCCATCAAATTGCGGCCAATAGGTATCGAGGCCGATTCCAAAGAGGCCAACGGTAAATGGATGGCTTCTCAGACCGTTACTCATTTTTTATGCTCCAAAGATCATAGCCCCGCCGCAAGCTGCCAACTGTCAGGCGGATACTATATCGAAAGGCGAGTCGCAGCCAAAATGGAACGGAAGCAAGCAAGCTTTCGTGCTGGGACTTCATCGATTCGCGACGTCTCGGGAAACCCTTTCAGTTTCCGTCGTGACATTACTGGATTTGGTGGGTACTATGCTCGCTTCCGGAGCCGGAAAATCGCTGCTAAGGTGAATGGGCTTGCACTGCGAACAGATCCAAATCATCCCCCGCTTGGAAGGGAAGCTCCAAACAGTATGAACCTAGGACGAGCATCGGCATGGCATAAGTCCCTTCTGCCTATATTATTGGCCGCACTCTGGCAAGTGGTGCCGCCAATTGCGAAAGCCCAGGATACGCGGACCCTCTTGGAGTTCTCTAGAGTTGCACGTCCGTGGGAGTTTATTTCATCCACGGGGACAAAAGCAGGTGTGTTTGGCAACGAAGCAGGGAATCTGGAAGTATGGGTCTACCCACTCAAGATACTCAGCGATTTTCATCTGACATTTCATTTTGGCCCCGGCCCCACGCCGGCCGAGGCGTTTATCCGTCGGGTGATTGTACGTCCTGAATCGACCACGCTGGTCTATGCAAGCGAGAGTTTTCAAGTTTCCGAGACGATCTTCGTTCCCATACACGAGCAAGGCGCTGTGATCCTGCTCGAGGTAAATACCGCCGAACCTCTGGAGATCGAAGCTGTTTTTCATCGCGACTTGCAATTGGAATGGCCCGCCGGACTGGGTGGCTCCTATATCAATTGGGATTCCAGTTTGGGCGCGTTCGAGATCAGCGAAGATCGCGACAAGTTCGCCGGGCTGGTAGGTTCGATGGGCGGAGTCTTCGCAAGCCAGGACTACGCCAGCAATTATGCAAGTTCGCCCACGAGTTCCTTGTTCTTGGGTTCGACAAAAAAAGGCCGCGATACGAAGGCTATCATCGTCGCCGGCGCGGTCAACGGGCTGGCCCAGGCGACAGAAACGTACAAGCGACTTGCCTCGTCGTATCCTCAACTGCTGAAGGAATCCGCGGCATACTACCAGCAATATCTGAACAGAACCGTCCAGCTTGAGCTGCCGGACGCGAACCTGCAACAGGCCTACGACTGGTCTCGCATCAGCATGATCCAAGGCCTCGTGGAGAATCCATTCCTGGGCAAGGGATTGGTGGCCGGTTATCGCACGTCGTCAGACAGCCGTCGCCCAGGATTCGCCTGGTATTTCGGCCGGGATTCACTGTGGACCGCCCTGGCGCTTACGTCCGCGGGCGATCTGGAAACGACTAAGACGGCCCTCTCCTTTCTGGCCACATACCAGCGCGCCGATGGAAAGATTCCGCACGAGGTTTCCCAATCGGCGACGCAGTCCCAGTGGTTTACGGACTACCCCTACGCGTATGCCTCCGCAGATGCGACGCCGCTCTATTTGATTGCGATGAATGAATATGTTCACCGTAGTGCCGACCTTGCGTTTGCAAAGGAGAATTGGGATCACATTTCGCGGGCATATTCCTTCTTACGCTCGACCTATGATTCGCTGGGCGTCGCCACAAATCTTCAGGGGGGGCATGGCTGGATCGAGGGTGGGCCGCTGCTGCCGGTAAAAAGCGAACTCTATCAGGCGACGTTAGGAGTGGAGGCCGCTCGCGCATTCGCCAGCCTGCTGGAACTAACGGGGAGAGACGCAAGAATTTTGGGCGATACTCCTGTGGATAAACAGAGAGACTTGCTCAACCAGCTCTTTTGGTCTTCCACACAGAACGCATTTGTCTATGCGGTGGACAAAGACGGCAAGCGCCTGGAAACTCCAAGTGTTCTGGCGACAGTGCCTATGTGGTTTGGCTTGCTGGACGACTCCAAGGCAGAAGCCACCATAGATGCGCTAGCCGATTCCGATCAGCAGACCGATTGGGGCATGCGCATCATTTCTTCGCGCGATTCGCGGTACAGTCCTTCGGGATATCACTACGGCAGTGTCTGGCCGCTGTTCACGGGATGGGCCTCCGTCGGCGAGTATCGGTATCACCGCGCCCTGCCAGCCTACGAAAATTTGCGTGCCAATGCTCTGCTTGCACTGGATGGATCGCCAGGGCACACGACGGAAGTGCTTTCTGGCGATTTATACGAACCGTTGTCTTACAGTTCGCCGCATCAGATCTGGTCGGCTGCCATGATCGTGAATCCAATACTTCGCGGTCTGATGGGGCTAAACGTCGATGGGATTTCGCATCGGGTTACGTTTGCGCCACACGTTCCAGTCAATTGGGAATCGTTTCGTATCAGGAATCTGCAGGCAGGATCGATTTCTCTCGACATTCAATTTAAACAATCTCCTGCCGGCCTAAACATGGAAGTGCGTCGCCGCGGGGCCGGCGAGTGCAGTATGGATTTTGAACCGGCACTTAGTGTGCGTGCCAAAATTATGGAAGTATTTGTGAATGGAAAACCCGCGCAGTTCAGCCTCAACGGTAACCGGCAAGACCAACACGTGGTTCTCCGTCTGGTGCTTACGCAAGATATCACAGCGGTGAGCGTTCGGTTCCGGGATGACTTCCGTGTGGGGGTTTCGACATCAACACCGGAGCTAGGTAGCTTCAGCGAAGGGATTCGATTGATCCGCGAATCTTGGAGCGCGAATCACGATGACTACATGCTCGAGGTTGCAGGCGTTGCAGGTAAGGACTATGTTCTTCCCATCTCCAGTTCGCAGGACATCCTGAGTGTAGAGGGCGGAGAGATTGTGAATCACCTCGGGCAGCCGGGCCTCAGTGTCAGGATCCCCGCCGGCGTGGAAGCCGCCTACGTGCATAGCAAAATCACAATTCACTTCGCACAACCCGGGAGCTGAGGAATATCATTTCCCGGAGTCAAGTGTGATCACGGCAACGGACAGTCCGTGAAGAGTAATTTTCCCCCCGTTCAGTCTCGAAGTCAGGGGCGGATTGGATCCCGTTGTTTCGTCCACCCACTGCAGGGTGGCTCCTGCGGTGCCCGGCACGGTTAATTCGAAATCACGATTTCTCTTATTGATGAGTAGCAGTTTGGATGTGCCTTTTTGCGTGATGAATCCTTGCGCGAATACAAAAGGAGTGGAGCTTTTTGTTTCCACTATGCGGTCTTGAGGCTGAAAATTGTCAATGAGGAGCTTAAGGACCCAATATCTGGCATTCGGCTGCCCAGTTTTCCAATCCAGCATCGTGACACTCGGGAATTGCGTTGGGTAGCCTACAAGTTGAGACGACCCAACGATGTCGATACCTTGCCGCGCTAGCCCAGCATACAGATATGCGAACATGGCCCCGCAAAGGTTCCAGTAACTAGATGGGATCGGACTGGCATCTGCGCCGGGAAGTCCTTGTCCGATATCTTCCGGCAAGATGCAACCTGTCTCGTTCACATCCGTTTTTGTTTCGGGTGAGAGGCGTTTGCGAATTGACTCGATAAAATCGACTGCAACTAAGAACTTGTCGGCCTGTTCAAAAAATGTATATTGCTGAATTTCGGAAGTCTGATCTGCCGTCGGAACGGCGTAAAAATGGTAGGAGATCATGTCCAGCGATACGCCGGGCCGATGATTCTGAGGGTTCAAAAAATACTCGAAGAACGTCGGGCTCTTCATGGGTTCGGCGAGCGACATGCCTACGAATTTCGTATCCGGTGAAATCTGCCGCACGGATGCGGAGATCGCGTCATAGAGTTTCGTGTATGTTTCAGCGCCGAGCGCGTGTTCGTATTCGGGTTCGTTCAAGATTTCCCAGTAGTCAATTTTATGGTGGTGATGTGATTGATGCCGGTGACCGAATTCATCGGTGAACCCTCCCCGCGTGTACCAACTGGCTACGCGCGCATAGTAGTCAGCGATCTCCTTACCGCTTGGATCCCGGAATTCTGTCCCCTGCCCGTAGTTCCAGGTCACTTCGTTGGGATCCACGGGATACGGGACTGGCCCGCTGGTCTTATACATCCACTGCGGAATCGTGCTGAAATTGATCATCACCGGATGACCAGAGGTGGACTGGAAGAAATCCATCGTCAGCGGATCGATCAACGAGAAATCCCACGAGGTCTTGCCGTCCGCGGGCGGCTCGAGTTCCGCGACGCCCAGTCTTGGGTAGGGATACCAAGGTACGAAGCGCACGTAATCCGCACCGAGTTTGCGCAACGACTCCCATGCAGAATCGTGAATCGTAGATCCCCGGCGCAAGGGAGGATTGACCACGACCTGGAGAGTAGCCTTGGTTTGAGAGATGCGCTCCACCTTTTTCCAATCCACTGTGATGCTGATTCCGCGATCGTCGCATTGCAGGTTGCGAGCCTCGAACAGGGCAAGCATCAATAAGACGAACCGCAGGAACGTGCGGATTGGCATGGGCATTCTAGACATAGGAAAGAACTCTAACGCGAATGATAGATTATCGCACCAGCTTTAGCGCAATTTCGATTTGCTGTGGAGGAAAGGCCGCCGTAGAATCCCCATGCATGAAATCACAATCAAATGATCGTTTCCGTGATTTTGGCTATGCAGGGATCGTTCGAGCGAAATCTCCATTTCTCGGACTTATTCTCATCTTTCTTTTTCCGCTTGGTCTGCGATCGGAGCCACGGCTACCGCATCTCTTCAGTGACCACATGGTGTTGCAGCGCGGTGTGCCTGTCGCGGTCTGGGGTTGGGCCGCTCCGGGCGAAACCGTCGCTGTGAGCTTGGCAGGAAAAACGCGACAGACCGTGACCGACGACGATTCCCATTGGAAAGTCACTCTTTCCCCGCTGTCGCCCGGCGGCCCTTTTGTCCTGCAGGTCAAAGGTTCCGTCACGATTCTGATTAAGGATGTGCTGATCGGCGATGTATGGGTTGCGTCCGGGCAATCCAATATGACCTACGCGCTCAGCAATGCGGTGGGTGGCACCCAGGAGATTTCCAAAGCCAACGATTCTGAACTGCGCTTCTTCACCGTGCCGAAGAACATTGCCATGGCTCCGCAACCCGACACGGTTCCCGCCTCGTGGGAAATTTGTTCGCCGGACGCAGCGAAATCTTTCTCTGCGGTAGCCTACTTTTTTGCACGCGATCTCCGCCGCTCTCTCGGAATTCCTGTCGGGGTGATCTTGAGTGCCTGGCCGGGGACGGTTGCGGAAGAATGGACTGGTCTTGACGCGCTCCGCAGCGATCCTGTGCTGCAGCCGATCGCCGCGCGTTGGGACTCCACCTTGCCCGAGACGCGATTGTTCGCTGAGCATGGCGGCGAGATGTCGCTGGAGTTCGACGATTTTGAATTGCTTCCCATCGATCCATTGGCGCCAGCAGTCAGTTTCAGCGATTTTGATGCAGGCACGGCGATCGTTTCGACGGGAGGAACCTGGTCATACAGTTGGACAACCGCGCAACAAACAAAATTTGAGTTAACCGCGCCGGGAAGGGAAGGAAAGGGTTACGCAGCAAAGATTTCAGGCTGGTTGAATGGAGCAAGTGAGTCGCGTTGGGGCGCAATGCTGCATGCGGACGATTCGCCCGCCGACCTATCAGCATATTCCGGCATCAGGTTTTGGGTGCGCGGCAATGGTTCTTTCGTATTTCGCACTCTACAGTCCACGATCTACGATTGGGACGATTACAGCACTGCCATCCTTCACGTCACACCGGAATGGCGGGAAGTGACAATCCTCTTCAAGGACTTGAAACAGGCGGGTTGGGGCGTAGAAGAACCCTTTACCGCGAATCAGCTGACTGGATTTGTGGTGCAATGTTTTACAGAACTGGGCGATCCTCCGCGGCCGCCTTCCGGGCTTCGCGAAGCCATGATTGCTCCGTTGCAGAATTTCAGGATTAGAGGCGTGATCTGGTACCAAGGCGAAGGTAACACGCCCCGAGCGTATCAGTACAGTTCCCTGCTGCCGGCCATGATTCGCGATTGGCGTGAAGGTTGGCAGGAAGGCGAATTTCCTTTCCTGCTCGTGCAGCTCCCGAATCAGGGCCGCAGCGAGGAGTTTGGCGATTCGTGGTGGGCTGAGTTGCGTGAAGCGCAATTGCTCACCTCCATGAAAACGCGCAATGTGGGACTGGCCGTGAGTATCGATGTCGGAGACACGGGCAACTTGCATCCCCCGCGCAAGGAAGAAATCGGACAGAGACTCGCGCTGTGGGCGCTGGGCACCACGTACGGAAAGGCAATCGAATATTCCGGCCCGCTGTACGCCGGGATGAACATACAAGGCAGCGAAATTCGCATCCGGTTCCTGCATACCGGCGCCGGATTAGCTGCGCACGGTGAAGCACCCCAGGGGTTCACGATCGCGGGAGCGGACAGGAAATTCCATCGCGCTGTAGCACGGATCGAAGGGAACAGCGTTGTAGTCTCCAGCGGCGAGGTTGCTGCACCGATTGCCGTGCGATACGCATGGGGCGATAGCCCGCTATGCAATCTTTACAACAAGGAAGGGCTCCCGGCATCGCCATTTCGCACGGATGACTGGCCCGGAGCGACTTTTACAAAGCGTTAACTGAACAAATCGGGCAAACTTTCTGCTGCCACGTGGCGCTTTCCTATGGGACAAGAAATGGCTTCTCGATCATCCACGAATTTTGTACACATCGTTACATCGGTAATTCTTGCGACGCTCTTTCACGTTAGCGCCACCTCCGGGCAATACGCCGTGAATTCCGCAACCCTGGGACGCTCCTCGCGAACACTAATCACGTTTGATGCAAGTCTTCCCATTCCAACAGTTCATGCCCTGCCGATGAAAATGGGCGGGAGTTCACCCAATGGGCATGAGCTTGGTTTGAATGACCGTTATCTCACGCTCGACGGAAAGCCCTGGCTGCCCGTGATGGGCGAGTTTCATTATTCAAGGTATCCCGAAGCCAATTGGGAAGACGAACTGCTCAAGATGAAAGCTGCGGGAGTAGACATTGTTTCGACCTATGTGATTTGGAACCACCATGAAGAGGTCCAGGGCGAATTCGATTGGACCGGTCAGCGCAACCTGAGGCATTTTGTCGCGTTATGCACAAAGCATGGTCTCTTCGTCTTCGTGCGCATTGGTCCGTATGCGCATGGCGAAGTGCGTCGCGGCGGGTTGCCTGATTGGCTTGTGGCGGAAGGGCCCGTTCGGCGCAATGCGCCGGACTATTTGAATCAGGTGCGCCGTTTCTATGGCGAAATCAGTAAAGAATTGCGGGGAATGCTCTGGAAGGAAGGCGGATCTATCATCGGAATTCAACTCGAAAATGAGTATTTAGTGCATGGTGCCGATGCGGGAGCAGCTCACATAGCTGCTCTCAAACAGATTGCGCTGGATGTGGGCCTCGATGCACCCCTATTTACCGTGACCGGTTGGGGCAATGCGGATTTTCCCTCTACGGAGGTTATCCCCGTACACGGCGTGTATCCAGATGCCTTCTGGGAGAGTTCTCTGAAAGAACTCCCGCCGAGCGACGCTTACCTATTCGATTTGCAGCGCGACACGGGGGGAATTCTCGCTGGACCCGAACGGAGCCAAAAAACGGACAAGGCCAAACTCCGGGAGTATCCGCTTTTACTTGCAGAGGCCGGTGGAGGAATGCAGGTGGCTTATCACCGGCGGCCAGCGATAAAAACGGAGGATGTGGCAGCCATTTTGGTGACACACCTGGGTTCAGGCGCGAATCTCTATGGCTATTACATGTTCCAGGGAGGCACGAATCCGCAAGGAAAGCGTACGACCCTGCAGGAATCGGCTGCGATTGATGGAGTGTACGATTTGCCCGTGGTTTCCTACGATTTCCAGGCGCCGCTGGGAGAGTTCGGGCAGGTACGCCCTTGGTACCGAACACTCAAGCTGTTTCATTTCTTCCTGAACGAGTTCGGCAGCGAACTGGCCCCGATGGTGCCCGTGCCCCCGGACGTTCAGCCGAAAGGCCCGGAGGACCGGACTACCCCGCGTGTCGCGTTGCGCACCGACGGGGAGCATAGTTTTTTCTTCTTGAACAATTATCTGCGCGACTATCCCATGGCCGAGTTAAGACAGTTACAGTTTCAAGTTCGATTGAAAAACGAAACCATCGAATTCCCCTGCCATCCCATTGACGTTCCTTCCGGTTCTTATTTCATCTGGCCCGTGAACCTCGATCTTCGGGGAATTTCGCTTCGCTACGCCACAGCCCAACTGGTTTCTTCGTTTGATGATAACGGCGAGCGCTACTATTTTTTCTATGTTGCAAAAGGAACGAGTCCCGAGTTCGCCTTCACGGCGAGCACTGTGCGGTCGATCCATGTCTCCCACGGCAATTCTTCACGTTCCGGTGGCGAGATTCTTGTGCAGGGAATTTCCCCGGGAACGGATGTGGCCTTTAGCGCAACTTCGCCGGAAGGAAAAAAAATCCATATTGTCGTTCTGCCTGGCGAGCAAGCTCAAAATCTCTGGGTTGCAACCATTACCGGGCACGAACGAGCCATCTTGTCTCGCGCCGACGTCTTCTTGGACGGGGATGACTTGCACATAAGATCCCAAGACAATCAGCAACTTGCGTTCGGAATGGCCCCTCCATTCGTTGGCGTGCCATCCAGCAAAGCACCGCTTTCGCCGGAGAAACAAGACGGAATTTTCATGGGGTATAAGGCCAGTGTTCCTTTGCGAAAACTAGCGCTGAATTGGACGATTCTCCAGAAACCGGTCCCCACTTCGCCTGTGACGATGGGGAAGTACAACGCCGTGGCACCCACTGATGCTGATTTCATTCGTTCCGGAGTCTGGAAGATAGAAATACCCAAGGTAAACCCTTTGGGTCTCAGTGAAATGTTCTTGAAAGTTGAATATCAGGGCGACGTGGCGCGATTCTTTAGAGGCCCTCAGCTGCTCGACGACAATTTTTATAATGGCGCCCCCTGGGAGATCGGGCTGAAGCAATTTCTTTCTGATAAAGGGCCCACGGATTTTGAGCTGAAAGTCACGCCCCTACGAAAAGCCGCACCCATCTACCTGCCTGCGGACGCCTGGCCGAATTTTGGGACCTCTGGAGCGGTTGCCGAAGTGAAGCATCTCGCGCTCATTCCAGAATACGAGGCTATTATCCACTTTTGGCTCGCATCACTGCCGAGGAAGCTTCCTGGAAATTGATGCGCCGTACGCCAGAGGTTCTCGATATGCAAATAGTAGAAAACGATTACTCGGAACGTGGGGTTTGCCCAAGGTCAGGAAGCATCGCTAGAAAGGGCGCGTGTATCCAAAAAAGTGATGCATTACAGCGAAATCCTTGACAAGCGAGGGGGCGGACGGCTATCGTTTCGACTAATGATTTGTGTGTGTGCCTGTCTTACGGGGATAGTAAACGTTTTCTTATAAAGTGAGGTCGGGTCAATGACTTTTGCGTCTGCACGTTCTAGTTTTCTGTCCAGGTTTGCTGCTCTTCTGTTTCTCCTCCTGGGATTCACTCAGATTGCGATGAGTCAATCCAGTTCCGGTGCCTTCCGTGGTCACGTTTTGGACCCCAGCGGAGCGGGTGTGCCTGACGCTAAAGTCATCGTTCGAAACCAGGGAACTGGCGTGACACTGGAGACGACCACCGATGCCAGCGGCGTCTATTTGGTCAGCCATCTGGTTCCAGGGGCCTACTCCATTTCCGTCAGCAAGGACGGTTTCAAGACACTCTCCAGAAACGATCTAGATCTGAACCTCGATCAGCAGATTGAACTGGATCTGAATCTCGCCATGGGCGCGGTTTCTGAGTCGGTCACTGTTACCGCTGCCACCCCAGTGTTGCAGACGCACAGCGTTGACACTGGCCAAGTGATCGAGAGCCGGGAGATTACAGACCTGCCTCTGGACGGTCGCGACTTCAAGGATCTTTTTTTCCTCACTGCAGGCGTGAACCACGGTTCGGGAGGCAACAGCGACAATCTATCTGTCAGCGGGCAGCGAGAATTCTCGAATTCTGTGGTCCTAAACGGTATCGAAGTGACCTCGAATCGAAACAACGATTCTGGTGTCACTCCCAGCGTGGACGCGATGCAGGAGTTCAAGGTAGTCACTTCCGGTTATTCGGCGGAATTCGGCAGGGCCTCTGGCGGCGTGATCTTGTTGCAGACCAAGTCCGGAACCAATGATTTTCACGGCGATGCCTACATCTTCTATCGCCCGAAACAAACGGCTGCCCAAGATTATTTTTCCACTACAGGCTCTGATCTCCACCACGATAATTTTGGCGGCACGATTGGGGGACCGATTATCCGCAATAAGACGTTCTTTTTTGTCTCCTACGAGGGGAATCGTCTGGGGCAGAACAATTCGTTTGTGGATTCCACTCCCCCGACGAATCAAATCTCCTTCCTTCCAAACGGAGATGCGGATTTGACCAAGCTTGTGGATCCCTACACGGGGAACCAGATTCCCATTTTCGATCCCGTCTTCTATGCACAGAATTTTTATTCACAGCAATTCTGTACTCCAGAGAATGGATCCTCTTCCTGTATTCCGAATGTGATTCCTGCCAATCGCATCAGCCCAGCTGGCAAAGCGATCCTGCAGGATTTCTTCCCGGCGCCGCTCTCTGCCGGCACGAATAACGGCTGGTTCAACAACAGCATTTACAACAGCCCTTACAATTATCACGGCGACAATGTGGATGTGAGAGTGGATCATACGTTCTCATCCAACGACCGCTTGTCCGGTGAATATCACCTGAATCGATTCCACTACACGCAGGGTGATCCTTACGGTGGCCAGATCCCTGTAGTTGGTGGGGGCGGAACCGATACGGGAACCAACACGCAAAGTCAGAATCAGAATTTTTCTATCGGTGAAACGCATACCTTTTCACCTCGGGCCGTCAACGACTTCCGTTTTGGTTTTATTAACTTCTCTCTTTCGCAGAATAGTCTCCTGAATGGACAGAACACGGCCGACCAGTACAACGTGGGAAACGTGAACCTTCCCGGGTACCCAGCGACTTCTGGATTTCCTTACATATACTTGGGAACAGGCTATGTCACCGGCGGATCAACCTATCAACCGCTGACGTTTCTTGACCGGAACTATCAGTTCATCGACACGATTTCCGTTACTCGGAATCATCACCAATTCAAGTATGGCGGCGAATTCAGGAAGCTCACATCGCACCCGTACTTCTCTCTTTTCCCCACGGGATATCAGTATTATGCCTCCTACGGCAGTAGCTTCACGAGTGATCCAACCTATTCGTATTACGACCCGAACGCAGCTTTTCCGAACGGCGGAACGGATCTGGCCGATATCCTGCTTGGTCTTCCATACACGGTAAATATCGGTTTGCAGCTTACGAACCCCGTTACGAAAACCTGGGAAATACATGGCTTTTTTCAAGACGAATGGCAGATCTCATCACATTTCTCACTTTTTTATGGAGTGCGCTACGAGTATCAGAATCCTTACTACGAGGAACACAACAATTACTCCAATTACGACCCGAAGACCAACACGATTTTACTGGCAGGGAGAGGCGGAAATACCAACGCGCTCGTGAATCCCGATACGAACAATTGGGCTCCTCGCGTTGGATTTGCATATCAAATCAGCAGCAAAATGGTGCTACGCGCCGGGTACGGCATCTACTATTCGCCGGAAAATGATGCGCGGGAAGACGTGCTAACGAAGAACTATCCTTTCAGCAATCAGCAACTCTATTTCAACAATATCAATGACTATTACGGTGGCGGTTTTCCGACGTATACGCTGGACGCGGGGATCCCGCGCGACACGACGATTCACATTCCGGCGGGTGCCTCCAGCATCGATCCATCGACGATCGCCAATTCCACCTCGCAATCGATCTACTATGTTGATCCGAATTTGCGAACTGGCTATTCGCAACTCTACAACCTGACCTTGCAACGCGAAATCGTGCCGAACATGAGCTTGGACGTGGCTTATGTGGGTGCGCAGGCGCGCAAACTGCCCTACGCTGTAGGGAACATCAACCTGAATCCTGTGATTTCGCCAGAACTTGGTCACATTCAGGCCCAGTATTCGGAAGGAAACAGCAGCTACAACTCGTTGCAGATCAAGCTTAATAAGCGTTATTCCAATAACCTGAGTTTCCTGGTTGCTTATACCTATGCGAAGAGCATTGATAACGGGCCGGCACCGTTTGATCTTGGTACCAACCACCAGGCCCCCCAAAATCCACGCAATCTCGCGGCTGAGATTGCTGATTCTAACAACGATATACGGCAGAATTTAGTCGGTAGCTTCGATTACGGTCTGCCATTTGGCCAAAACCGCAAATTCCTATCCGACATCAAGGGTTGGGAACAGTATGTGTTGGGAGGATGGCAACTCAACAGCATTGTAACGGTCCATTCCGGGCTTCCGTATAACATCGTCCAAAATGGCAATAATCAAAACTATCCTGGACTCCGCGTCAACTTAGTCGGTAATCCGAAGCTTTCGCACCCGACCGTCGGCCCGTACGGGCAGTACTTCGACCCGGCGGCTTTTGCCTTGCCCACCTGCACGCCACCTTCTCCGGACTGTCCTGGAGACCTTGGACGTAATGCTTATCACGGTCCCGGCTTCTTCGACTGGGACGCTTCGCTCTTCAAAGATTTCCCAATCAAGGAGCGCGTTTCCCTGCAATTCCGGTTTGAGGTATTCAATGTAACGAACACTCCTTCTTTTGCGAACCCGAACAGCGACTTCACGCAAAAAGCCACCTTTGGGAAAATTACCAGCACGTATAGCAGCCCAAGGCAACTGCAGTTCGCTTTGAAGTTGAACTTCTAGGCGGTCCCATCGCGAGATTCGGACCGTGATCATTCTAGCGGCAAGCAGTCTACCGCCTGCCGCTGATGCTCCTCCGGCAGACATCGCATGAATCCTTTTCTCAACCGGCCCACGAGCGTCATTCTTTTCGTTGCGGTCATTTTCTGTGTGTCAGGTTCTCTCTTTGCAAAGACTCCGGTACCACCGACGAACTCCTCAGCAATCTATTATCTTGATGCTCTGAACGGCAACGATCAGAACACAGGTAGCACTCCACAGAAACCCTGGAAGAGTCTCTCAAAGATCAATGCCACCACGTTCGCCCCCGGTGACACGATCTTGTTAAAAGCAGGTTCCGTCTGGGAAGGGCAGTTGTGGCCAAAGGGATCGGGATCACCTTCCCAGCCGATTCGGCTGGGAAGATACGGTGAGGGGCCAAAGCCGGCAATTGCGGGTAAAGGATTGGTGGAAGACGCAGTCCTGCTTAGAAATCAGGAATATTGGGAAATCGAAGATCTGGACGTGTCGAACCATGGTGCGAAGTCTGGTGTGAGACGTGGTGTGCATGTCGCGGTAGAGAATTTTGGGGAAGCGCATCACATCCTGCTGCGTCGTATGACGGTACATGACGTGAACGGTATTGACGATCTCAAGGCCAACGGCGGCGTGATTTATACCTCCGAGGGAAATAGGAAGGCAAGCCGCTTCCTTGACCTACGGATCGAAGAAAACGAGATCTATCATGTGGATCGCAACGGCATCACCGGATGGTCAGACACCTGGGAGCGTTCGAAGTGGTATCCCAGCCTCGGCGTGATCGTTAGAGGGAACAAACTTCACGACATTGGCGGAGATGGGATTCTGATAGTCGCGACGGACGGCGCTCTGATTGAAAGAAATGAAGTCGGTAAAGCGAACCAGCGCTCTTCGGGGTACAACGTCGCGATCTGGAGTTGGAGTGCGGACAATACAATTGTCCAGTACAACGAAGCGTGGGGAACAAAGGGGGAGCGAGACGGAGAGGGATTTGATTCGGACTGGAACAGCCGAAATACCGTCATACAGTACAACTACAGCCACGATAATGATGGCGGTTTCGTGCTGATTTGCGATGAGGGCAATCACCCTGTAAGCGAGAGCATCGGCAATCTCGACACGGTCGTCCGCTACAATATCAGTCAGAACGACCGAAACCGTGGTATCACGCTCTCCGGGCCCGTGAAAAATACCCGCATTTACAACAATACGATTTATGAGGGCACAGATTCTCCAGTAGATGTAGTGCTTTTCACGGATTGGTTCGGTTGGCCGCAGGCAACCCATTTCTTCAATAACATTTTCTACGCCAGCGGGGCTCGTATAGGTCATGCTGTTTCTCGGTCCAAGGAAACTGGACATCACTCTTCCGCAGTCGGCTTTGGGAAAAGCGAACATACCCAATTTGGGTCTAATGTCTATTTCGGCCGGATCGAAAAGCTTGAAGATTTGCATGCACTGATCGGGGACCCTGAATTTGTGGCCCCTGGGCGGGGGACTTCGGGCTTGGAAACACTTAAAGGATATGCTCTCGGCAACGCTTCCACCGCCCGCAGGAGCGGAGTCGTGGTTCCGGAGAATGGGGGTAAGGATTTTTTTGGCGTGCCTCTGGCGCGTTGTGAACCACCGGATCGCGGCGCCATCCAAACCAGCGCGTGCGACAACCCATGAATATTCGTGAGATTGCCAAGCGGGCCAGAGTTTCGATAGCCACGGTATCGCGCACAATCAATCATGTGCCAACGGTCAAACCGCAGCTCGCGAAGCGTGTGTGGAGAGCCGTGGATCAACTTGGCTACTATCCCAGCATGCAGGCCAGGACGCTGGTCAGTGGCAAGAGTCGCACTTTTGGCCTGATCGTCTCCGAAATTACCAATCCGTTCTTTCCAGAAATCATCCATGTGTTTGAAGAAACCGCGCTTAAAAACAAATACGAAGTGCTGCTTACGTCTACTGTGCATGATCCCGAGCGTATGAAGATAGCTGTTCGCAGAATGTTGGAACACCGCGTTGAAGGAGTAGCGATTGTCACCTTCGGTATGGAGGAATCGCTCCTTGATGATTTGAAGCTTCGTAAGGTTCCTCTGGTGTTTGTTGATGTGGGCCCCGAACGGCCTTATATAAGCAACATTCGGATCGATTATTTGTCTGGAATTCGACAAGCCGTGCAGCATCTGGCGGCTCTGCGCCACGAGCGGATCGGCTTTATCACTGGACCTCTTTCGCTCAAATCGGCTGCCGCGAGAAAATCAGCATTCCGCCAGTCCATAGAGGAGATCAGGAGACCTGTGGATCCGTCACTAATTGTGGAAGGCAATCATACGCTGGAGGGAGGCGAAATTGCTTTCGAACAAATGTTGAGGCTAGAGGATCCACCGACCGCCATCATCTGTTCAAACGACATGACCGCGATGGGCGTCATGCGCAAAAGCCGAGCTCAGAAAATCGTGATACCCGATACTCTGTCGGTGATCGGATTTGACAATATTCGAATCTCCGAATATATGTTGCCACCGCTGACCACGATTGAGATGTCCCAAGGCGAGATCGCGCGCCTTGCGTTCGAAGCACTTTTACAAGAAGTGCGGCGAGAGACGCCAAACCCCAAAGGCACGGAATTTGTTCTCAAGACAAGCTTGGTCTTGCGTGAATCGACATCATTCAGTCCCCGCTGGTCCACTGGTTCAGATATAGAGAAATAGGAGAGTGGAAGTGCTTCGGAACTCAATTCGGAGAAGTATCCCCATCTGGCCTGCAGTACTCGTCTTCGTCCTGTCAGCATCTATAGCGGGTTCCGCGCTCGCACAAGTACCGGGGACGGATACCTTGGAATTGGATCGACGTGTAGAAACACTCATCGCCAAGATGACGCTCGAAGAGAAGATTACCCTGCTTGGTGGCGTCAACGATTTCTACACCCGGCCTATCCCACGATTGGGAATTCCCTCTTTCCGAATGTCTGACGGGCCCCTTGGTGTGCACGATTATGGGCCAACGACGGCCTATCCGGCAGGAATGGCCCTCGCAGCCTCTTGGGATGAAGACCTTGCAAAGCGTGTGGGAATTTCGATGGGGCACGACGCAAGAGCTCGCGGCGTACATTTCATTCTTGCTCCGGGAATGAATATCTACCGCTCCCCACTGAATGGCAGAAACTTTGAATACTTCGGGGAAGATCCTTTTCTGGCTTCCCGCATGGCAGTAGGCGTTATCGAAGGGATTCAATCGCAAGGCGTCATCGCGACAGCAAAGCATTTTGTAGCTAACAACTCAGAATACGGCAGGCTGGATCACAGCTCAGACGTAGACGAGCGAACCCTGCGGGAGATCTATCTACCGGCTTTTGAAGCCTCGGTGAAAGAGGCAAAGGTCGGGGCGTTGATGGATGCCTACAATCTGGTAAACGGCACTTATATGACTCAGAACGGACTCCTGAATGACACCATCGCAAAAAGAGAGTGGGGTTTTTCCGGAATCATGATGAGCGATTGGGGTGCGACGCATGATGGCGTCGCGGCTGCCAATAACGGTCTGGACCTAGAAATGCCAACGGCTTGGTTTATGAATACTGCGACGCTGATCCCTGCGATTGAGAGCGGCGAAGTGAAAGAATCCACAATCAACGAAAAGGTGCGTCGCATTTTGCGTACGGCGATGGAGTTCGGGTTCTTCGACCGCCCACAGACCGACTCAAGCGTGCCCCTGTACAGTCAAGAAGGTCGCCAGGTCGCTCTTGAGGAAGAGCGCGAGAGCATCGTCCTGCTGAAAAACGACAATCATCTATTGCCGCTCGATCGCAAGCACATTAAGACCATCGTCTTGCTAGGTCCTAATGTTTACCCAACTCCGATTGGTGGTGGCGGAAGCTCTCTTACGACGCCATTTAATTCCGTTAGCTATCTGGAGGGGATTAGTACGCTGGCAGGAAAAGATGTGCATGTGCTTACCATCCAGGAGGAGACTCGTCTCGATTCCATTGTGAGCCAGACACATTTCCTCGTTTCACCCGGCGGGGCCAACGGTTTGCAGGGCGAATACTTCTCGAATGAGGACTTCAAAGGCGAACCAAGCCTAGTGCGGATCGACAATCAAGTCGATTTTCATTGGGGTGACGGCAGCTTTATGGATGGTGGCCCCGTGGATCATTTCTCTGTGCGCTGGACGGGATACTATGTGCCGCAGTCCGAGGACGACTATCGGTTCTACACCTCGACGGATGACGGAGTCCGGCTGTACATCAATGATGAATTGGTGATTGACGACTGGAAACGTCACTCGGAGACGCTCAATACCTTCTCGAAGCATCTTGAGGCAGGCCACAATTACAAGATCCGCCTGGAATATTACGAAAATGTTGGCGCGGCGACCGTCCGATTTGGGGTTTCTCCCGCGTCAGCACCTCTCGGCGAGGAAACAAAGAAACTCGCAGCTGCTGCCGATGCCGTGATTCTCTTCATGGGTTTTGGCCCGAATTCCGAGACGGAAGGGAACGACCGGAGCTTTCAACTGCCGGCGGGGCAAGACGCATTCATTCGACAGGTTGCGAAGACCAACAAGAATGTGGTCGTCGTTTTGAATGCTGGTGGAAATGTTGACATGACTTCCTGGCTGGACCAGGTTCCTTCGCTGCTGCATGCGTGGTACCCGGGGCAGGAGGGTGGCACTGGGTTGGCGCAGATTCTCTTCGGTGACTACAGCCCATCCGGGAGATTGCCGGCCACCTTCGAACGGCGGTGGGAGGATAATCCGGTCTTTCACAGCTACTACCCACAAAAGCAGGACAATCGCGTGGAATACTCCGAAGGAATTTTTGTTGGGTATCGGGGTTATGAACATAATGGCACAAAGCCGCAGTTCCCCTTTGGTTTTGGACTTTCGTACACCAATTTTGAATACAGCGATCTAAAGCTGGCGCCCGCAAGGAAGGGAAGCGATGCGATTGTGACGGTAAGCTTCACGGTGAAAAATGTTGGCAACCGTGACGGCGCCGAGGTGGCACAAGTCTATGTCAGTGACCCGAATGCCCCGGTACCGCGTCCCCCCAAGGAATTGAAGGGATTCACAAGGGTCGAGCTACGCCCGGGAGAAACCCGGCGGGTGACGGTGCCGCTGGACCGGCGAGCCTTTTCATATTTCGATCCCACAAAGCACGAATGGGCGGTTTCTCCGGGCGAATTCAACATCCTTGTTGGAAGCTCGTCTGCACTCATCCGGGTCCAAAGCCGATATTCTCTTGTCCCACGAGAAGAGAACCGCTAAGAAAAGTGAGGCGACGGCTTCCTCCCGCCCCGGCCGAGAGGGTCCTCAGAATACGAATTTCAATCCGAGCTGCAGAAGCCGTGGATTGAAAGCCGCTACGGATTGACCAAACTGCGGACTACCGAGATCCCCTACTGGGTTGTAAAGATTGACCCGATTGAACAGGTTGAAGGCATCGGCATGGAACTGAAGGCTCAAGCGTTCGTGTATGGGGAACGTTTTGAGGAGAGAAAAGTCAAAGTCCTTGAAGGCAGGTCCTCGGAAAACGTTTCGCCCCAGGGTACCGTTTGTGCCCACGGTCACGCACTGAGAACCAGGGCCACTAAGCACCGGCCCGAAATCCAGAATGGAATTCAATCCATTAGGGCAGAAGGTTTGGCTGGCAGCAGAAGTGCGACTCTCGAAAGTCGGGCCATAAAAAGTGAGAGCCGGGCTACCGAAAATGCCGTTGGCAAATTGTGAGTTGCTGAACCCTGAGGTCTTCAGGTCCCCAGACGGGCGATTGGGGCGGTCGTAGCTCAGACCGTCCATATTGAAGTCGCAACCAAGATACCATCCGAGGCCACAATAGACGTCGAAAGGCCTGCCGGATTGCAGCGTGATAATGGAACTTAGCTGCCACCCGCCGAAAACAGTGTGAAGCACCCCCTCCTTAGGTCCAGGAAGGCCAACAAGCGCCGACAACGTGAAGCGATGGCGCACATCGAACTCGGAAGGTGCGCGATCGTTGCGCTGATTGTGGACGTCGGAGACGCCACTATAAAGAAGGCCGTAACCGTTCACATTAAAATAATCGCCGAGGCCGCCTTCTGTCAGGTTGTCGAGGACTTTTCCAAAAGTATAGTTGGCGGTGAAGCCGTAGTTGTGCGTGAAGTTTTTCTTTAGCTGCGCGTTGAAGCCGTGATAGATAGATTGGCTTTCATTGCTGATATATGTGAGGCCCCCCCAGCCCGGTGTGTAGCGGGTCGCAAAGTAATTACAGTAATTCACGTTGCAAATATCGCCGTCGAAGCGATTGAAATCTTCACGAGTGTAGCCACCGACGCCACGAGTGCCGACGTAATTGAGGCTTACGCCGTAATCGTGAAGGAACTGATGCTGTACGCCGAGAAACCATTGCATCGCATACGCGGCGCGAAGATTGCGAGCTACACCGTCGGGGGTGATGGTGGGTGCGAAGGCGAACTCGGAGATAGGGCCCACGCTGCCGTTGGGTAGTACGGGGCCAGCAAAGTCGGGTGTGGGTTGAAATGGGAATGTGTAGTTGACCGTGTTTCCGATAGAGATACCCGGTTGAACAAACATAGTTGCAGCATCCGGGGGATTGAGGCGAGAGGCGTTCGTGTATAGGTTTGAATACGGCTCATTGTACGCGATACTGAACCCGCCGCGAATCGCTGTGGAGCCCTTGCCCAGCGGATCATAGGCAAGTCCTATGCGAGGGGCGAAGTTGTGATAGGGCGTGTCCCACAAACTTGAGACGCGACCTACTGTGGTAGCTGGATTGGCGAGCTGGTTGAATATCCCTTGCCCAGAACCCAGAGTGATGTTGGTAAGTATATTATTGGTTTCCGTTGGGCTCTGGAAAACATCCCAGCGCAGGCCCAAATTGAGAGTCAAGCGTGGAGTAACTTTCCAATCGTCTTGAGCAAATGCGCCCCACTGGTTCCACCGGAAGTGACGGGGAGTGTCCGCAAACTGGCCGAATTGAGGACTCGACGGATCCCGATTGACGGTGGCCGCGACAAGATACGGGGCATCCGCAGCGAACGCAGCGATGCTGCTGAATTCATAGTACGGAGCGCTCTCCAGCCGGTAGTTGCTGTTTTCCTGAATTCGACGGAATTCAAATCCGAATTTTAGCGAATGCCGTCCCACTACCTTGGTAACGATTTCATTGACGCCAAAATCGTTGAATACGAAATTACGCGGAACATAGAGTTCACCGCCCATGGGAATCGTTCCATCGTCGAACGCCAGAAAAGCGAAATCACTTTGCGGCAACCCGGCTGCCTTCAGGATCTGAGCGGTTTTCGTGGAAGACGGCATGGTGAAGCCGATATTGCTGTCATTACGGGTGTAAGAGAACCGAAGGTCGTTGATGAAGCCACCGCCGAACTCGTGAGTCCATCCGACGCCCAGGGCGGCGAAAAATCCGTCGAATGGAGCACCGAACCCGCGAAGGCCCGCGCCGAAGAGTTCTTGCGCTGGCACCTGACCGTTGGCGAGGGTATTTACCCACCGGACGAACAGTTGATCGTGGGGAGTGAGGTGTTCGTCCACCCGAATGAGATATTGATCGGCGGAATTGTGTTCCGTGATGGAGCCTACGGCACTGCAAGTATAGACGGGGAATTCGGCAGCGGGGTCAAAGATGGGATTGCCGCCAGTGCAATTCGGACCGGGAAAATCGTTAAAAAATTGAGCGCCAAGGGTATCAGGTGAATTTTGTATGACGTAATTCCGGTAATTTGGATTTTCTGTGGTTACCACACTAGGGTTCCCGGTTTTCTGGCGGGATCCTTCGTAATCCAGAAAGAAAAACGTCTTGTCTTTAATGATTGGCCCACCAACAGTTCCCCCGAATTGATGAAGGATATAGGGCGCATCGATTCCCGGGCCCGCGAAATAGTTTTTGGCATCCAGCGCGGCGTTCCGTGTGGAATAAAAAGCACTACCATGGAGATCATTTGTGCCCTGTTTGGTGATGACATGAACTATCGCGCCATTGTTTCGGCCGTATTCAGCCGAGAAGTTAAGGGTTTGTACCTGCATTTCCTGTACGGCATCAAGAGACGGGTAGATGAGCGGTTGGCCTCCAAGCCACTCGTTGTTATTGGACGTGCCATCCAGAATGAAATTGTTGCCGCGGGGTGTGGAACCATTGGCAATGAATCCGGAATCGAAGGTAACTGCGGAGGTCGGTGAAGGAACGCTGGAAACTACCGGAGCGGTGGTGGCCGTTACTCCAGGGACGAGGGTTGCGAGCTGGTAGACCTGGCGGCCATTCAGAGGCAGGCCCTCGATTGCCCGGTTGGAAATGGTGTCGGAGAGCCGCCCTTCTTCGGTTTGAACGAGCGGAACCGTTTCCGTAACCGTCACCGTCTCGGTGGGGCTCCCTACCTGCAGAATGACGTCCGTGCGGCTAACAACGTTGACGTCAATTTCGATGTCGGAGGCTAAGCCCGCCTTGAAACCTGCTTTCTCGATGCGCAGATTGTAACGGCCGATTGCGAGGTGAGGAAGACGGTAAAACCCAATCGAGTCCGTTGCGGTTTCACTAGAGAGTTGTGTGCCAACATTGGTGGCCGTAACTTTGGCTCCGGCAACCGCTGCACCGGAGGGATCCGTAACGTTGCCAGTGAGAGTTCCTTCCGTAAGTTGAGCCTCGGCATGTGGGACTGCCAAGAGCGAAATCAATCCCAAAATGAATACGCCTATCCATACGTGAGTCTTGGCGAGCATGAACCCCCCCTCATGGTCCTCGGCTATCCATTAGCTTGGTGGCGAACTCGATCTGCATTTGGGCGCCAGCCTTTTCAAGGATCCCATGTCATTGTGGCAACCTTATGTCTATTTCAGTAGAGCTTGTCAAGAGTTATATTCACTACAGACCCATTTGAACTGTTGATCCATCCTTGAGGCTTCCAGACCACGAGTCTGCGACGGGTGCATTGAGTAAATTCTGCATGATTTCCTGCAATTTTTCAGAGGTACCTTGACCCCGTGTGCAAACTCGGGAAGAATAGCGCCAATTTTGGTGCGGTGATGAAGAAATCGGCACTGTATTTCAAAATTTCGGACGTCTCCAAGATACTTGGAGTTAGTCCTTCCTCGCTTCGAATCTGGGAGCAGCTTGGGCTGATGCAGCCTGCGCGGAGTCAAGGGCGATTCCGCCTTTACACTTCCGATGACCTGAGAACAGGGAAGCACATCCTGCACCTGTTAAAGAAAAAGAAGCTCAATCTTGCAGGTGTTGCTCATCTGCTCTCGACGCAAAAATCTGGAAATCCGAAGCGACCACACCTAACCACAGACGCCTCGGTCAATGTGGGCAAGCACCTTTTGCAGCTTCGACAAAAGCAGTCACTCACCTTGGCTCAAGTCGCACGCCAGGCGTGTGTTTCCATCAGCTTTCTGAGCGCTATCGAACGCGGACGCTCAAAACCTTCCATCGCGACCCTTCAGCGGCTCGCCGTAATCTATAAGACGAACGTTCTATCCATGTTCGGTGCGGAGAATAATAATAAGGCGCATCGGCTTGTTCGACCTTCCGACCGAAAGGTGCTCCGGCCTGAACCTGGTGTACAGATGGAGTTGTTAGTTCTTGCCAAATCACAGATGGAGCCGCACATTTTCCGCATAGCTCCGGGAGTTTCCAGCGGTGGCTCCTACCACCACGAAGGCGAGGAATTCATCCACGTCCTAAAGGGTGCATTGGAGGTATGGTTGGACGAAGTAGAACGATACACATTGACTGCCGGGGATACGCTGCACTTTGAAAGCACCCATGCTCACAGGTGGAAAAGCTTAAGTGAAGATGAGACTCTCTTGCTTTGGGTAAACACTCCACCCACGTTTTGATCGCTATTCGCTCCGGAGAAATCAGATGGAAAAGCGCTCGATCAACAGCATTACCGGCTTTATCTGCGTGCTTATATTTTCCATCCTGGAGAGTCTGTCGGGCTCAGCCGCATATGCGCAGAATCTAACCGATAGAGTCGCTACAGTTCCGATCAAAAGCGATTCAAGTCGCACAATACTCACGCGCAATCAGTTATTTGGAAAAGTTGCACCCTCGAGTCCTGTTGATGACACCGCGGGTTTCGCAATACCTGCAAATGCGTCACAGCCTGCAGAAACCTTCGAGGGCACGCTGGCCCTGAACGATCTTGCAGCAACAGGTAATTTTATGCTCTTTTCCGACATCTTCGGCATCATTCCACCTGGCGACTCCAGCTGGAAACATCTACCATCCTTCAGTTTCCAGTTTGTCGCGAGCGGCAGTTATCTGATCCCGGTGGAGCAAGGATTGGCAATCACGGGGAGCCCTTCGTGGAATTACATCATTGGCCCAGGCCGAGTTTGGCAGGAAGATGACGATGGTGGCTATGCTCGTGCTTCGCTTCCCTTCGCTCTCGTGCAACGCAACCAGAATTGTGTTCACAACGGAGAGATGACCTTCCTTTTCAGCAACACAAAGTCTCCAAAGGTCTCCAACGTCTACTACCAAATCACGCAAGAAACCTGCTACCCGATGAAATTCAACCTGTGGGGAATCGCTTCGGCCACATATATGCCGAGCTCGCTTCCGGAAGCTGCAAGTGTAAGGGAGACGCATAAGGCCGAATTGGCTTATCGTCTCCCTGCAAAACCATTTGAGGCACTTGCCAAGGACTTCCCGAATGCTGAAATTAATCCAGATGCTTTCCTAAGTGCGTACAAACACCCGGAGGATATAACCACGTACGGCTTGGTGTTCCGGGGTGTCAACTACACAGCCGGATGTCATACCCGCTCTGGAGAATATGCTTTCTGTGATGAGCTGCGTCTTCCTTCATATTCGATCGCAAAATCCGTGTTTGCCGGGGTGGCCTTGATGCGCCTGGGTCAGCGCTATGGGACCCCAGTCTACGACCAATTAATCAAAAGTTTCATTCCGGAAAGTTCGGCAGGAGGTAATTGGAGCACCGCCACGTTCAACAATGCGTCGGACATGGCTACCGGTAATTACAACCTGGGTGGGTATGAGGCGGACGAGGATAGTCCGACGATGGATAAGTTTCTCGTGGACGAGGCTTATAGTGCAAAGATCAAGGACGCCTTTGAATTCAAACAGAATTATGCGCAGCCGGGTACAAAATGGGTTTATCAAAGCTCGGCCACTTTCCTGCTCACTCAGGCCATGAACGCATATCTAAAACAGCAGAGCGGAACTACCGTGGACATTTTCAATCTGGTCCGTGATGACGTTTACAAACCTCTTAACCTTAGTGCGGGAGGGTTGACTACCATTCGAACGGGCAACAGCGCGACGGGAGCTCCCAGCGGATACTACGGACTGTTCTTTAATCAAGACGATATCGCCAAGCTTGGCAATTTTCTCAACACCAGCGGAGGCACGATTAATGGCATCCAAGTACTTGAACCCGGCCGCCTAAAGGAGGCTTTGTTCCGGGCACCAAACACAGAAGTGGCCGGGGTCCCCATCCTGGGCAGTAGTCCTGCCTCTGCCCTTGGTCCACCCCAATTAGGTAGCCACAAGCCGCTGGTTCCGAATACTAGACGGTACACCCATGGATTCTGGGGAAAACAGATCACGAGTGGGGAATTTCCTCAGTTCTCATGCAATTTCTGGGTTTCTTTAATGGCGGGATATGGCGGGAATATCGTTGCTCTCCTCCCCAACGGAGCGACATTCTATATTTTCAGTGATGGCCGGGAATTTCCTTTTGTTGATTCTGTGCAAGAACTTTCCAAGCTGGCGCCTGTATGCCGATGACCAAATATTAGGCTGCAATTTTCAGGCGAATTCTCAAGGAGTCAAAATGCCAAGCCGCCATGTAGTCAGGGAAGTTGTATTTGGAATGCTCTTCTTCCTGCTTCTCCCATTTCTTGCCTCGGCAGCCTCATGTGAGGATGCCGATGTGATCGTGCGCGGCGCTCAAATTGTCACCATGGATTCGGCGCATCCTTTCGTCAGTGGCCATCTGGCTGCAGCGAATAGTGCGGCCTTGGCATTGGCGGGGATCACGCGCAATACCCGTGACCCTCAAGGGGGCGTAATCGAGCGTGACGCCGCCGGCGAACCAACCGGAGTTGTGAAAGACACGGCGATGCAACTCGTTGCCAATTTCTTGCCCTCCGACCCTCCGGACATCAACATCCAGGCGGCCAAATTGATCTAGGGAAGAGCTGCAGAAGTGGGCTTAACAACCATCCATGACATTTTTATGTCCGAAGACGAGATCCGTGGTTATCAGGAAGCTCATAAGAGGGGGTGGCTGGGAATCCGTGTCCAAATGTCACCAATAATCGCAAGCATTGAAGATGCCGAGAAACTGGCTCAAATGTACAGGACTATCTGGGGAAGAGGACTCAAAAGCCGTGCTCTTCCCCAGACCCCTTCTCCTGTTACGAGATGCAACGAAGGGAGAATGAAAATCTGCATGTGTGCCCCAATGTTTGTCTCATAACAGGGGTTCATCCCAAAACTTGGGTCCTATTTGGGTCCAAATGCTGTCGAATGTAATGCGAAACCGTGTACTACGACACAGAACAAAGCCAAGCGAACCAATTAGATAGATTTTATTTCGCGTCTTTGCAAGCAGGGGGTCAGGGGTTCGAGCCCCCTCACGTCCACCATATTTCCTCCTTAAAACTTATAAGATGCGCAATTTGCCGCGGCAGAACCAACCGCTTGCTGTTGGGAGAAGCGCCGCAGTAGTCTGCTAGACTTCAGGTAATCCGCGGAAAAGAGAAACGGAAATGACCACGCATTTCATCGTCCACGATAAGGCCGACACCGTCGGCGTGATGGTCGTCGAGAACGCGCCGGCCAATGCAGAGCTGAGCGGATGGATCATGGAGACCGATGAAACCATTACGGTGAAAGCGCTCGATCCGGTTCCGCTCGGGCACAAAATTGCGCTGACCGACATTCATTCGGGCGACACGATCTTGAAGTACGGCCACGACGTCGGCCGCGCCGTAGCGGAAATCGGGAAGGGGCGGCATGTGCACGTTCACAATGTGAAGACAAAGAGGTGGTGAGCGATGGGACGCTACGATTTTTATGGCTACAGGCGAGAAAACGGGCGAGTAGGAATTCGCAACCACGTGGTGATTCTCCCGCTGGATGATCTGTCGAACGCGGCCTGCGAGGCGGTGGCCAACAATATCAAAAGCACGCTGGCGCTGCCTCATGCCTACGGGCGCTTGCAGTTTGGCGAAGACCTGGAACTTCATTTTCGGACGTTGATTGGAACGGGCTGTAACCCCAATGTTGCGGCTTGCGTTGTAATTGGCATCGAACCCGGCTGGACCAGCCGCGTGGTAGACGGCATCGCAAGGACCGGCAAGCCCGTATCGGGATTCGCCATCGAAGGCAACGGCGATATCACCACGATCGCCAATGCCTCACGCGCCGCACGCGAGTATGTGCAGTGGGCCAGTGAGAAGCAGCGTGAGTTGTGCTCCGTTCAGGACCTCTTCATTTCGACGAAATGCGGCGAAAGCGACACCACTTCGGGCCTCGGCTCCTGCCCGACGGTCGGCAATTTGATTGACAAGCTTGATCCGCTTGGCGCCACATCTTGTTTTGGCGAAACGTCCGAGCTGACTGGAGCTGAAATGGTCTGTGCCAGCCGCGCGGCAACAAAGGAAGTTGGCGAAAAGTTCATGCAGGTTTTCCGGGCATATCAGGAAGTGATCGAGCGGCACAAGACCAGCGACCTTTCCGAATCGCAGCCCACGAAAGGCAACATCGCCGGCGGACTGACAACGATCGAGGAAAAGGCCTTCGGCAATTTCCAGAAAATCGGCAAGAAAACCCGATTCATTGACGTTTTGAAGCCCGCGGAAGCACCGGCAAAAGGCCCGGGCCTCTACTACATGGATACTTCTTCAGCGGCCGCGGAATGCGTGACGCTGCAGGCAGCGGCGGGTTTTGTGGTGCACCTGTTCCCGACCGGACAGGGGAACGTGATCGGCAATCCGATCGAGCCGGTAATCAAGCTGACGGCGAACCCAAAAACCGCGCGGACCATGAGCGAACACATAGATCTGGATGTTTCCGGATTGTTGCGCCGGGAAATGACAATGGATGAAGCCGGAGACCGTTTGATTGACATTACGCTGCGCACCTGCAACGGGCGTTTGACCTGCGCCGAGGCCCTGGGCCACCGGGAATTTGTAATGACCAAGCTCTACCAGAGCGCCTGATGATCTGGTCGTGGGGCCGGGACTGACGTCCGGAGTTGTGTTGCTTCCTTCCTCTGTGCGATTTATCAGACGTTTAGGAAATTGCCGTATGATACGAGCATGCGGTTACTCCTGGTGGAGGATGACGCGCGCATTGCGCATTTCGTGGCCAAGGGGCTACGTGAGGAATCGTATGCCGTGGACGTGGCGGAAAACGGCAATGACGCCGTCTACCAGACAGAAATCAACGATTACGACTTGATTGTGCTGGACGTGATGATTCCCGGAATGGACGGCTTCGCGGTCTGCAAAGCCATTCGGACCCGCGGTAAACGAATACCCATTCTCATGCTGACGGCGCGGGACGGTGTCGACGACCGCATCACCGGCCTCGACTCCGGCGCCGATGATTACCTGACGAAACCTTTCGAATTTCGCGAACTCCTGGCACGGCTGCGGGCGCTGCTGCGCCGGCCTACGGAACTCCGCCCTCCACGCATTGTGGTTGGCGACCTGGAACTCGATACCGCCTCGCAGACAGCGCAGCGCGGCTCGCGCGCGATTCCCCTGACCGCAAAGGAATATGCACTGCTTGAATATTTCGCGCGCAACGCGGGGCGCGTGGTGGGGCGCTCGGAGATCGCCGAGCATGTGTGGGATGAAAGCTTCGATCCGTTTTCCAACCTCATTGAGGTTTATGTGAACCGCCTGCGGCGCAAGTTGGAGGGGGCAGGCGGCAAGCCCCTGCTGCAGACGCGGAGGGGCAGCGGCTACGTCCTTTGCGAAATCGAAGGCTCCGGCAAGAAACACGGCGTTTCTAGTTCCCACGGAACCAAGAGATCCCATGTTTGATTCCGTGCGTGCCCGCCTTACGTTTTGGTATAGCGGCCTGTTTGGTGTCTTTCTGATCCTGCTCGCGGGCCTCACTTACTTTCTGTATTGGCGCAGCAGCCGGGAGCGTACAGACACGAATCTCCAGGAACTCAGCGAAACCTACCTGGCCACTTTCGACGCGGAGCTGAAGGACGCGGACAACCGGGGAGATGTGAAAGCCGCCGCGCGCGAGGCCATGATCGAACACCGTTTTCGCGATGTGGTGTACGCCATCGTCGACAGCAATGGCCAGGTGATCTTGAGCACGCTGGACCTGCCGGCGGTGCGCGGCGGAATGGAGAGACTCACCCCGCGGGTTTTTGAAGCCAAAGACTTCCAGGAACTGACGCGGGCATCCGCGCCGGCAGGCGCCGGCACATTCCGGAATGTCTATGGAGATAAGAACGCTTTTAGGGGCTACGTGCGAGCGCTCACTCCCGAGGATCCCGGGCTGAAACTTGTTGTACTGCAATCGCTGCATCCGCAGCACGAGATGATGGAGGATATCCAGGGAACTTTTTTCTGGATGATTCCGCTGGCATTGCTCCTGGCAAGTGTCGGGGGCTATTTTCTGGCGAGAAAAAGCCTGGCGCCCGTGGCGGCGATGGCCACGCAAGCCCGCCGCATGGGTGCGGCGCGGATGAGCGAACGGCTGGAAGTTTCGAATCCACGGGATGAACTTGGAACTCTGGCTCTCGCCTTTAACGAATTGCTCGATCGGCTCGAAAGGTCCTTCGAGCAGCAGCGGCGGTTTGTGGCCGACGCTTCTCATGAGCTCCGGACTCCGGTAGCCATCCTGCAGGGCGAGACGGAGGTCACCTTATCGCGGCCAGACCGTACGCCGGAAGAGTATCGCGAGACGCTTGGTATTCTTCGCGACGAATCGCAGCGCCTGGCGCATATTATCGAGGATCTTTTCACGCTCACGCGCGCGGATGCCGGGCAATATCCATTGCAACTCTGCGAGGTTTATCTGGACGAGTTGGCGGCGGATGCATTGCGGCGCACACGTTCCCTGGCCCTGGCCAAGGGCATTCCGCTGACTTCTTCGATAGAACCCGAATTGCTCCTGCAGGCCGATGAGAATCTGCTGCGGCGAATGCTGCTCAATCTTCTCGACAACGCCATCAAGTACACGCCTGGCGGCGGGAAGGTAAACGTCGAGTGCAAGCAAGAAGCGAACCAATACGTTTTGCGTGTAACCAATACCGGCGTAGGAATTCCGGCCGAGCTCCAGTCGCGGATTTTCAAACGGTTTTTCCGCGCGGATAAGGCGCGCTCCCGCAGCGAAGGGGACACGGGAGGCGCGGGCCTTGGCCTTTCGATTGCCCGCTGGATAGCCGAGGCCCACCACGGACGTCTGGAACTTACCCACTCGGATAGTTCCGGCACCACGTTTACCGCTTATTTTCCGGCCCCCGCCCGTAATATCGAAACGCATTAATGCTGGGTTTATCTCCGATTTCCTAGTCTGGAGACACTCGCAGGTGCAAGTTCGTCCAGAAAATTGACCTCATTTGCCTGAACTGGAGGACGGCATGAACAAAAATTGGATACGCGCGATCGGTATACTTGCTGTCGCTGCGGCGCTTTGCGCGGCGGTCGGCGCCCAGACTCCCAGGAAATCGAAAATTCCGGCTTCGCTGAGGAAAGATGCCAAGATTTCCCCGGAAGAGGCCCGCGCGATTGCGGCAAAACAAGTGCCGGGTGAGATCGAGGAAGAAGAACTGGAAAAAGAGCATGGAAAGCTCGTCTATTCCTACGACATTCGCGCTACCGGACAGAAGGACATCACCGAAGTGCAGGTGAGCGCCGTGGATGGCACGATTGTCAGCGTGGAGAAAGAAGACGCGGCCAGCGAAGCAAAGGAAAAACAAAAGGAATCCAGCAAACCGAAGCCGTAAGCCTGGGTAGTCAAAGCCAAGAACAGAGGGAAGTATTTTGCGACGGAAACATCTCATTGGATTGGGTGCCTTACTGTGCGTTACGGGAGTTTGCGCGGCGCAGCAGCCAGATGCGCCTGCACCACAGCCGGAGGTGCTGGCCAAGCAGGCGAAACGGACGGCTGCCAGCCAGCCTGCACCGGGTGCGCCGATAAGAATCACGCTGCAGGACGCGCTTGCGCTGGCCAGAAAAAACGAACCGAGCTATCAGGCTGTGGTGACGGAAGCTGGTGTCGCACGTGAGGCGAGGGCGCAGGCGCGCAATGCCCTGCTGCCCACCGCGAGTTTCAACACCTCGGCCTTGTACACCGAGAGCAATCAAATTGGCACATCGAACGCGGTGAAATTCATCGCCAATAACGCGCCGCACGAATATGTCAGCCAAGGCAACGTCCATCAGGCAATAGATATAGCCATGTGGGAAACCTATCGCAGCACGGCGGCGCAGGCGGCGGCGGCAAAGGCTCGCGCGGAGATTGCCGCACGCGGACTGGTGGTGACGGTTGTGCAGGACTATTTTGCGGCGGCAGCGGCGGAGAAGAAGCTCGAGTCCGCCGCGCGCACCGCGGAAGAAGGTGAAAAGTTCCTGAAAATTACCGAAGAACTGGAGAAAGGCGGCGAAGTGGCCCGCTCGGATGTGATCAAAGCCGAATTGCAGGCTCAAGATCGCCGGCGGCAATTGCAGGAAGCGAAACTGGGACTGCTGAATGCGCGGCTGGATCTGGCCGTCATTCTTTTCCCGAATTTTAACGACAATTTCGAAATTGCCGACGACCTGCATGAGAATGCGGCGCTGCCGCCACAGGCCGAATTCGAATCCCAGGCCGCACAGGGGAATCCGGAGATACGGGCGGCGCTGGCGACTACGCAGGCCGCGGGTCATGACGTAAACGCGGCGCGCGCGGGATATCTGCCCTCCATTGGACTGGACTACTTCTACGGAATCGACGCCACGCGCTATGCGGTGAATGGCTACGATCCGCAGACGAATACGAAGTACAGCAATCTGGGCTCCTCTTATTTCGCTTCGCTGAATCTCCCCATCTGGAACTGGGGTTCCACGCAAAGCCAGGTGCGCGCGGCCGAACTCAAGCGCGATCAGGCCAAGCGTGAGCTTTCGTTCGCGCAGCGCAAATTGCTGGCGGAGATGCGCTCGCTCTATTCCGAAGCGGAAACCGCGCTGAACGAGTTGGCCGGGCTGCAACGGTCCTCCGAGTTGGCGGCCGACAGTTTGCGCCTCACAACGATGCGCTATCAGGGCGGCGAAGCGACGGTTTTGGAAGTGGTCGACGCGCAGACGACCTTCGCTCAGGCCAACGTCGCTTACCAGGACGGCGCGGTGCGCTATCGCGTGGCGCTGGCAAACTTGCAGACACTGACAGGGGTGCTGACGACACCATGAGGAATGGCAATCGCAGATTGATTCAAGAAGCGGGGCGTGGCTTGCTGCCCGGCGCAGCGTTGCTGGCAGTTGGGACTCTACTCTTTGGCTGTGGTGGAGCGGAGAAGGAACCGGCGCCGCTGGTGGCGGTGCAGGTGACTCCAGCCAAGCGCGGGCCGATTGAACTTGAAGTCAGCGCCGACGCGGTTGTCTACCCGCTGGAGCAGGCGGTGATCACGCCCAAAATTACTTCCACCATCGCGAAATTCTACGTCCAGCGCGGGGCCAGGGTGAAGCAGGGGCAATTGCTTGCACTGCTGGAAAACGCGGACCTTTCGGGGCAGGCGGAGCAAAGCAGAGGCGAGTTTGAGCAGGCGGAAGCCACCTACGCGACGACGACCGGGGCCAGCCTTCCGGAACAAATTCAAAAGGCTGAACTCGACGCGGTGGCGGCAAAAGCTGCCTCCGATGCGCAGCAGAAGGTTTATGAATCGCGGAAGAAACTTTACGACGAAGGCGCATTGCCGCGGCGCGATCTGGACGCGGCCGAGGTCGCCCTCGACCAGGCGCGCAGCACCAACGAGCAGGCGCAGAAGCAGCTTGCCGACCTTCAGAAAATCGGCAAGCAGGAGACGCTTAAATTGGCGGGCGGCCAGCTCTCCGCGGCCAAGGGCAAGTATCTTAACGCCAAGGCACAGTTGAGCTATTCGGAAATCCGCAGCCCGATTGACGGCGTTGTTACCGACCGCCCGCAATATCCGGGCGAGCTGGCCACGGCCAATCAGCCGCTGCTGACAGTGATGAACACGTCGAAGCTTATTGCGAAAGCACATATCGCGCAGTCCGAAGCGGTGCTGCTGAATGCCGGAAATCATGCGGAAATCGAATTGCCAGGACTGGACGAACCGATCAAGGCCAAGGTGACTCTCGTGAGCCCGGCGCTCGATCCCGGCAGCACGACCATCGAAGTGTGGGTGGTTGCGGACAAGCCGAATCCCGCCTTGAAGCCCGGGATGAACGCGCGGGTGAATGTTATCGCCAGGAGCGAAGAAGAAGCGCTGGTGGTGCCCGCTGCCGCGGTTTACAAATCGGAAGAGGCTGGCGACTACGTCATGCTGGCGGGTTCTGACAAGAAAGCACATCTGGCCAGGGTCAAGGTCGGCATCAAGAACAGGGAACTGGCGCAAATTGAATCCGGCGTTAAGGAAAATGATTCGGTGATTACCGTGGGTGGATATGCGCTACCCGACGGCACGCAGATCCAGATCGAAGCGCCGCCACCCGCCGAGAAGGAAAAAGGCGGCGCGGCGGACGACAAGGACGGCGCTGCGGACGACAAAGCAGTTCCCGACGACAAGGCCGCGTCGGATGAAAAAGCTGTTCCGGGGAAAAAGCCTGCCCCAGTCAAAAAACCGGCGGCGAAGGGCAAGGAGTAGCGGAGCATGGCCTTCGGTTCCGAAGAATCCCAGGAAATGAAAAGTGGAGCTGTGCCAGACCACGAGGGACAGCCGTGGTTCCGAAAGATGTCGCGTCCCATTCTGTTCCTGCTCGTCACCTTCGCGCTGGTGGGCATTTATCTGGCTACAAGAATTCCTGTGTCCGTTTTTCCCAACACCGACTTCCCGCGCATCGTGATCGGCGTGGATAACGGCGTTACGCCGATTGACCAGATGCTGGTCACGGTGACCAAGCCCATCGAAGAAGCGGTCAACAGCGTTCCGGGCCTGACCAAGGTGCAATCCATCACTAGCCGTGGCTCGGCCGAAGTGGATCTTTTCTTCGACTGGAGCTCGGACATGATCCTGACGCTCCAGCGCGTAGACGCTGTCGTAGCGCGCTTGCAGCCGGAGCTTCCCGCGGGCGCAAAGATTGAAACGCACCGCCTCACCTTCGCGACCTTTCCGATTCTTGGCTATAGCCTTACTTCGGACACCGTGCCGCAAAGCAAGCTTTGGGAAATCGCCACCTACGATTTGAAGCCACGCATCAACCGACTGGACGGCGTGGCGTCCGTGTTGGTACAGGGTGGCCGGGTTCCGGAGTTTCAGGTCACTCCGGACCCTGCGCGACTCCAGGCTGCAAGCATCACCGTCAACGACATCCTCGACGCCATCCGCCGCACAAACCTCATCGACTCGCCAGGATTGCTGGAGCACGAACACCAGCTTGTGCTGGGCCTGGTGAGCGGCCAAGTGCGCACGCCGGAAGAGATCGCGCAGATTGTGGTGAAAACTTCGCCCAACGGTGTCCCCATCCGCATTGGCGATATCGGCAAAGTGGGCCCATCCGAAGCGCCGGTCTATACCATTGTCACCGCGAACGGAAAGCCGGCGGTCCTTCTGAGCATCAACCGCCAGCCGCAAAGCAACACGCTCGATGTCGCGAAACTTGTTCACGATCGCATTGCCGAGTTGCGGCCGGCGCTGCCGCCCGGCGTCCATATGGAACCTTTTTACGATCAGTCCACGATCGTGCAGGATTCGATTTCCAGTGTGCGGGACGCAGTGCTGCTGGGAATCATTTTGTCAGCCGCCATTCTGGTGCTGTTCCTGCGCGATTGGGGTTCTTCATTGGTGGCTGGACTGGTAATCCCCATGACGCTATCTCTGACCCTGATTGTCCTTTGGATGACCGGGCAGAGTTTTAACCTGATGACCCTGGGAGGCCTGGCTGCCGCAGTCGGCCTGGTGATCGACGACGCGATTGTAGTCCTGGAAAATATCGTCTTGCACCGCGATGCGGGTGAATCGCGCTACCGGGCGATCCAGAGCGCGCTGAAGGAAATCAGCGTGCCACTGGTGGGTTCCACGATCACGCCGATCGTGGTGTTTCTGCCCCTGATTTCAGTGACTGGCGTGACCGGAAGTTTCTTCCGCGCACTTGCTATCACTATGACGGTGTCGCTGCTCAGTTCACTGCTGCTGGCGCTCACCTGGACGCCTACCTTGAGCCAATATTTTGTTCGGCGCAGAGAAACGCCGGCACAAAGTGAGGCATCCGGCGGCACTCATGATGCTGCCGCGCTACTGGCCGCGGAAGAGGCTCATTTGTCCGGGTTCTTCGGCAAGGTCGTCAATTTCTATGCCCGCGCCATGCAGCAGATTCTCCGCGCGCCGGTGTTGCTGCTGGTCTCTTCGCTGACTATCGTCGTCCTGTCTTATATTTGCTACAACGCACTCGGTTCCGATCTGTTGCCGGAGATGGACGAGGGCGGCTTCATCCTGGATTACTACACGCCGCCGGGAAGTTCACTGGCGGAATCGAATCGCATGCTGCTCCACATCGAGGAGATCGTACAGTCCACCCCGGAAGTCGAAAACACATCGCGGCGCACCGGACTGCAACTGGGCCTGGCGGCCGTAACGGAAGCCAATCGCGGCGATTTCACGGTGAAACTCAAAAAAGATCGCAGCCGCGCGATTGACGACATCATTTCCGATATTCGCGCCGAGATCAAAAAGACGGAACCCGGCGTCGATGTGGAATTCGTCCAGGTCTTGCAGGACATGATTGGCGACCTGACGAGCGCACCCGAGCCTGTGGTTATCAAGCTCTTTTCACAGGATCCTAAACTGCTCAATTCTTCCGCTGTTCACGTGGCCGACGCGATTCAGAAAGTGCCGCATGTGGTGGACGTGCTGGACGGCATCGAAAACACCATCAGCGGCCCGGCCGTGACCTATCAAGTTAATCCCGTGATTGCCGCGCGTTCGGGATTTTCTTCCGATGAAGTGGCCATAGACGCCGCGGCGGTCCTCGAAGGCGAGCCAGCCGCGACTCCGGTCATTCTGAACGATCGCGCTTTTACCATTCGGGTGCGGTTCCCTGAGCAAAGCCGCGCTTCCCTGGACCGGATGAGCAACACGTTGCTGACCAGTTCCACCGGGAAAACCGCGACACTCGGCAGCCTGGCCACTATTTCCATGGACCCGGGACAAACCGAGATTCGCCGCGAAAATTTGCAGCGCCTGGTGGAAGTGACCGCGCGCTTCGAAGGCGTGGACCTCGGCACGGGCATGACATCCATCCAAAAAGCCGTTGCAGGGCTGCATCTGCCGTCGAGCATTCGAGTGGAATATGGCGGGCTCTACGAAGAACAACAGAAATCGTTCCGCGACCTGGCGACCGTGTTTCTGTTGGCGCTGGTGCTGCTCTTCGCCGTGCTGCTGTTCGAATTCCGCACGTTCACCGCGCCGATTGCGATTCTTGCTTCTGCATTGTTGTCTACCTTCGGCGGTTTCCTGGCCTTGCTGGTGACCGGCACAACGTTCAACGTGGCCTCTTTTATGGGCATGATCATGGTTGTCGGCATCGTGGCGAAGAACGGCATCCTGCTTCTGGATGCGGACCAGCGTTTCCGCCAGCTCGGATTCGGCCCCGCAGAGGCCATGATTCAGGCAGGCCGCCGCCGTCTGCGGCCCATCGCAATGACCGCGTTGGCAACGATAGCGGGCATGCTGCCCTTGGCGCTCGCCAAACTGCTGAAGCACTTGCCATTTGGCGGGGGTTCGGGCTCTGAGATGCTAATGCCGCTCGCGATCGCCGTGATCGGCGGGCTGCTTAGTTCCATCGTGCTTTCGCTGGTATTTACGCCGACGATTCATTATTACCTCGACCGCCTCTTCTCCGGTCGAAGCAACCTGCCTGTGGAGAAAGGAGGAATCTCAAGCGCAGGTGTAACGTGACATTAACCGCGCGTTCACAAAAAATCTCCTACCATTCCACGTTTCAGGCACCTATGCACATACTGATCGTGGAAGATGAGATGGAAATGGCCGGATTGCTGAGCCGGGGACTTCGCGAGGAGTCCTATGACGTCAGCGTGGCGCGCGATGGCCGTGCCGCACTGGAACTTTCCGCGGCGAACAACTTTGACTTGATTCTTCTCGACCTGATGCTGCCGCAGATGGACGGCATTCAGGTAGCCCGCGAGTTGCGCAAACGGGAAGCGGAGACCCCCGTGCTGATGCTTACCGCGCGGGACACGCTTTCCGACATCGTGAGCGGGCTGGACGCCGGCGCCGACGATTATCTGACCAAACCGTTTTCTTTCACCGAACTGCTGGCGCGCATGCGCGCCCTCGTTCGCAGGAGCCAGTTCCGGCGCAAGAACGTTCTGGAAGTGCAGGATCTGGTGCTGGACCTGACCACCCACAGGAGTTTCCGCGCCGGGACAGAGATCTTTCTATCGCTGACCGAATTCCGATTGCTGGAGCTTCTCGCGCGCAATGCGGGGCGCATCGTGTCGCGCTATGAAATTCTTGCCACCGTTTGGGGGCCGGGGCGCGGCGTCAGCGAAAACACGCTCGATGCCTTTGTTCGCTTGCTGCGCAAGAAAGTGGAGGAAGGCTCCGAAAACAAGCTCATCCAGACGCATCGGGGCTTCGGCTATTCGCTGGGTCCGGTCGTGAACGCATGAAAATCACCATCCGCGTTCGTCTGACGGCGCTTTATTTTCTGGTTCTCGCCGCTTCCTTCACGGCTTTCTTCTTTATCTGCGATTTTGGTTTCCAGCGGAGTATCGAGACCACGGTCAACGGCGCGTCCCGCAGCAATCTGGAAATTGTTACACGAGTTCTGGACAATTCCGTGGATAGGGGACTCCCCAAAGTTCAAAAGGAACTCACCGAGCTTTCCGGTCTCTGGGCTAACGGAGCGATTTTTCAAGTAGCCGGACCGGACGGCCAGTGGATTTTCCGTTCGCCCGCATTTCTTTTGGCCGCTCCCCAGCTGGCGCCTCTGCAAAACGAAAATCTCACTTACCAGACCACGAATCTTGACCGGCAGCAGTATCGTGTTGCTCGCCAGCGCGTCCGGGTCAATGGAATGGCTTACCAGATTGATGCTGCAGTGCCGACGGAGCCGTTCGATCAGGCGTTGGACAATTTCCGCCTTATAGAAAAGCGGTTTCTGCCGATTCTGGTGCTGCTCGCTTCGTTGCTGGGTTATTGGTTGAGCGGGCGGGCCTTGTCTCCCGTCAATCGCATCATTGCAGGCGCAAACCGCGTGGGTGTGCGCAGTCTTTCGGAGCGGCTGGAGGTTCCCAAGGCTCACGATGAGCTGCGCCGCTTGACCGAGACGCTCAACGCCATGCTCGACCGCATCGAAAGTTCCGTGAAGCGCATCACGCAGTTCACCGCCGATGCTTCCCACGATTTGCGTACGCCCCTGACGCTGATTCGCACCAACGCGGAACTCGCATTGCGGCGTCCGCGCAGCGAAAGCGAGTATCAGGAGGCGCTGTGCCGTATTTTGGCCACATCGGAAGAGACAACGGAATTGATCGAGAAATTGCTGTTGCTGGCGCGGGCCGACGCCAATGTGGCGCAGTTCCAGCTGAAACCCATGAATTTGCACGTGGTGTTAGATCGCGTTGCGCAAAAGGCGAAGGTGCTGGCTTCCGGACGGAATATTACTTTTTTGGAGTCAATCCAAGGCGATTCGCTTACCATCCAGGGCGATCCCGCTGCGATCGAGCGGCTTTTTCTGAGCATCGTGGACAACGCCGTGAAGTACACTCCCGCAGGCGGAAGAGTGTCGCTGAAGCTCCGCCAGGAAAATGGCCAGGCCGTGGTAGAAATTTCCGATACGGGAATTGGCATTCCGCAGAAGGATCTGCCGCATGTTTTCGAACGGTTTTACCGCGCCGATGTTTCTCGATCACGTGAGACACGCGGGTCGGGTTTGGGGCTTTCCATTGCGCAGTGGATTGCGGAGCGCCATGGCGGCTCCGTCCGATTGCACAGTGAAGTTGGGCAAGGGACGCGCGCTCTGATCACGTTGCCACTGGCCGACATTCTCCCTCTGGTAAGCCAGGAAGCTAGTGTAAATGCACTAGAACTAGGACCAGTCACTAGTTTGGTGCGGACCGACCGTGAAAACTGAAAGTCCTTTCACCCCCTCTTTAACGAGCCGTTAACATCCATTCATCCCCGGTTCAGCACCAGCTGTCTAAATAGTGGACACAGAGCAGCGTGGTGGGCGGCTCCGGGTACCTTTCTATCTTCATACCGGGTGGTAGTGGAAATTCCGAGTGTCCAGCCTGCGGTCTACCTGAAGAGACGCAGCACCCGCCGCCAAAGCAACACAGCGATTAAGGACAGCTGGACCACGCGCCAAGAAAGCGTAGTTGCGGGACGGAATGGGTGCATACCGTCCTTGGGTTATTCAGGAACCAAAAAAACAAACGATTTCAGAAGTAAGGAGATATTCCATGAAACGCATCATCCGCCTCGGGACTTGCTTCCTGGTCCTCCTGTTTTTGGGTTTGGCGCAGGTCGGTTACGCGCAGACCGGCAAGGGCTCCATTGCCGGCACGGTTAAGGATAGTACCGGCGCCGCTTTGCAAGGTGCAGAGATCGAACTCCAGCCGGGAACAATCACGGTCGTATCCGACCGGCAGGGCGCCTATTACCTTAAGGATCTGACTCCCGGTACCTACACGATTACGGTGACGTACGTGGGCTTTTCTCTGTTCACGAAAGTCGTAAACGTCAGTGTCGGGCAGGTAGTTACTCAGGATGTCATCTTGGAAGTAGGATCGCAGCGCGATGAAGTTATTGTGACGGCTCCCCGCGTAACCGGAGAGGCGGAGGCTGTCAATCGTCAATTGACCGCTGACAACGTGGTGCAAGTTTTGACCAACGATGTGATCACCAGCTTGCCGAATGCCAATATGGCCGATGCCTTGGGCCGTTTGCCCAGCGTCACGCTGGAACGCGACGAAGGCGAAGGCAAGTATGTGCAGGTCCGCGGAACCGAACCGCGCCTGACCAACGCGACCATTGACGGTGTCAACGTGCCCTCGCCCGAATCCGGCATTCGCCAGATCAAGTTCGACACTATCCCGGCCGACCTGGTCGAGTCCGTGGAAATCAACAAGACTTTACAAGCCAACATGGATGGAGATGGCATCGGCGGCTCCGTCAATATGGTCACCAAAACAGCGAGCGAGCGCCCGACGGTTGCCATCAGCGGCATCGGAGGTTACACGCCAATCGTAAATGGACGCGGCGTTGTTGAAACAACGGCCACGTTGGGGCAGAGGTTTGGCACATCGAAAAAATTTGGCGCCCTCGTCGGTGGGTCCTATGACTGGAACGGTCGCGGCATCGACGACATCGAACCGGTTTCAGACATTGCGACCTTGTCGAACGGAACGCAAGTGCCTTGGAAAGATTCGATAGATGTGCGCGAGTACCGCTACTATCGCTCGCGCTGGGGAATTGGCGGAAGCGTCGACTACAAGCTGAAGGAGGACTCCAACATCTATGCCCATGCCCTTTATTCCGACTTCAAGAACTATGGGGACCGTTGGGTTTATACGCTGACAGACAACTCCCCGGTTACCACATTGAACGGCAACGGCGGCGGTACGGGAGTTCCTACCTTCAATACGCAAATCCGCCGGCCCGATTACGCGATCGGAAGTCTTGTGGTGGGCGGCAAGCACGTATTCAACACCTCCTGGGCCAGTTGGGATATCTCGGCTTCGCGATCTCGCCAGATTGAAAATGGTGATCCCAGCGCAAGCTTTACCAGCACCCTGACGAACAGCAATTGTGCATTCGATCCGACGGCAACAGCTGCGCTGAGCATTTACCGGCCACAATGGACACCGGCATGCTATTCCGAAGCCTACGATCCCACGACGATGATTTTGGATCCCAGTAACGGTATCCAATATTCGCGAGGCCGCACGGCGCAAGTGAACTTGCAGGGTGCTGGTGCCTACGCCAAGCGATACCATCTCGGTCGCTACCTCTCCACGATTGAAGTGGGCGGGAAATTCCGGAATGCACACAAGTACGACGACTCAATCAACTACACCGTTCTGCCGACGGATACGACGGGAGAGGTTCAGTTGTCTGCGTTTCCAAACGTGCTAACCAACCACAACTACTACAATAAATCTTACCCGCTGGGCTACAATCCGAGTTTCAACGCCGTTTGGGCCTACTACAATGCAAACCAGAGCCATTTCACCAGCCCCAACGATCCGGGTTCGCAAGACCTTTCTTCACAATATGACCTAGTGGAAAAAGTCTCCTCGGGTTATGTGATGGACACCCTGGACCTCGGCAGGGCGCGTATCATTGCTGGCATCCGCTTCGAGGGAACAAGTCTTTCCACTCTGAGCTTCAACTCGAATGACAACACAGTGGATATTAAGGGCTCTGGTTCTTATCTGAACGTGCTGCCAAGCATCGGGCTGCACTACGACATGGGCCACGACACCATGGTGCGCGTGGTATACGCCCGCGCGTTGTCGCGCCCCGATCCCCAAGACATCGCACAATCCGTTTCCTGGACGTTCGTTTCCCCGACAAGTGACAAGAACTCAGCGCAAATTAGCAACCCCAATCTCAAAGCGGAAACTGCGGACAACTTTGACTTGCTGTTGGAGCACACCCTCAAACCCTTTGGTATGCTTACCGCCGGCTTCTACTACAAGAATCTTTACCAGCCGATTGTTCAGGACACCTTCCCAATTCAAAACTACAAACCCGCCCCGAACGCGCCCGAGGGAACTTACCAAGTCACCCAATTCGTTAATGCCGGGAGTGCGTGGGTTTATGGTTTTGAGCTTGCCTACCTTCAGCACTGGACCTTTCTGCCCGGATTGTGGCGCGGTTTTGGTATGAGCGCGAACTACGGTTATGCAAACTCTCGTGCTGTTAACCTCCCAGGACGCTCGGACAGTCCGCGCCTTCTGCGATCTGCTCCGAATACCTGGAACATCAGCCCCACTTACGACCTGGGACGTTTTTCATTCCGCGCGGGGCTTTCGTATAACGACTCCAACATCTTCAGCTACAGCTACCAGGATGGCACCAATAACTCGACTCCAACTCCTGGCGGTTTGCGCGGGCCATTCGGTGACATCTACTTCTACCCGCACCTGCAGATCGATATGCAAGGCACTGTCCGTCTCGCCAAAGGCTTTACCTTCGTTGCTTACATTCTGAATGTCAACAACGAGGTATTTGGTTTTTATCAGGGCAGTTCGCAGTACATGATCCAGCGCGAATACTACCAGCCGACTTACGCCATGGGAATGCGCTGGTCGCCTTCGTTCGAACACAAGTAGCGATTGCCAAGGATTTTGCTGTAGTGCAACTTTTACCACCCCGGGAAGGCCGATGGGCTCCGTATCTGCGGATACCTGTCGGCCTTTCGTTTGAGAGAGTCACCTGAAAGGAATTTCAGCTGCGATTTAGCTTGTGTTTATTCCCAGTGCGGTAAAAAGGCATTTCAGCGGAGTCTCAGGAGAGAAAGATGAAACGGAAATTCGGCATGTTGTTGTTGTGGCTGGCAGTCCTTCCGGTATTTGCCTTCGGAGGGACTAATTATCAGCTGCTGAAAAAAGTAATCGTGCCGGGCACCGGCGGCTGGGACTACGTGGTGGTAGATGAAGCGGGCCGCCGCGTCTATATCGCGCATTCCACGCAGGTGGACGTGCTCGACGCGGATTCGTTGGCGTTGCTGGCGACAATCCCCAATGTGACCGGCGCCCATGGCATAGCGATTGCCCAGGAAGCTGGCCGCGGTTATGCCACGGCCGGAAAATCCGATGCGGTTGTACCCTTCGACGCCAAAACGCAAAAGGCTTCCGCGGAAATTAAAGTCGGCAAGAAGCCGGACGCAATCGTCTACGAACCGCTCACCAAGCGCATTTACGTGATGAATGGCGACAGCGACAGCATCACGGTGCTGAATGGCGCAGACGGCTCCGTTGCCGGCACAATTGACCTCGGCGGTGGCCCGGAATATGGCGTTTCCGACGGCAAGGGCAATTTTTATGTGAATCTGGAAGAAAAAAACGAAACACTGCACATTGATGTGAAATCTATGAAGGTAGTGCACCGCTATCCGCTGGCGCCCTGCGCGACTCCCACGGCGCTGGCCATGGACATCGCCAACAATCGTCTATTTGTCGGCTGCCGCAGCAAGCACCTGGGCGTGCTGGATGCCGCGACCGGTAAGCTGGTCTTCACCGCTCCCATCGGAGAACGTGTGGACGCTGCCGCGTTCGATCCAGCGACAAAGCTCGTGTATCTCTCCACCGGTGACGGGCAAGTCTTTATCTTCCACCAGGATTCACCCGATCAGTATTCCCAGGCGCAAGTGCTGACTACCGTCAAGGGAGCGAAGACGTTTGGTTTTGATCCGAAGACCAAGCGCCTCTATGTGCCGACGAGCAACAACGGTGCCATGGAAGTTTTGGTTTACGAACAGAAGTAGGCCGCAAAGCACTCCAAGCACCAAATGTAGGTGCGGGGCTATAGCCCCGTCCAAATAGAAATCTGGCGAAAGCCGCGCACCTACACCGCCTTAAGGCAAGCCGCCCTGGAAGCCATACTTGGCCACAACTTTCTTGGAGGTTTTGTCGACCAGCGCCAGCGCTCCGTGTTGTGCCGCCAGGTCGAACTCCAATTGCGCTCCTGTCGCGGTGTCTTCCAGCGAAATTTTCGTGTCCTGATCCGTTTCTGATTCCATTACGTAAAGAACCGCGTCCTGGAGTTCCATCGGATATATCAGCACGCCGGAAGAGACGCTCGACCGCAATCGAAAAGGGGAAGAAACGCCCGTACGCGACATGACTGGTTCATAAGTTCGCGCGGCGTACAATGCATCGCGCGCGAGTTCCACGGGGTAGGCTTCCAGGATTACCTTTCCCTTGCCCCATACAACTTCTTTTTCGGCGGCTCCGCCGGGGAATTTCCAATATTCGGCCAAGAGCTGCTTCTGCTGGTCAAATGGAATTGCCTGCGAACTCGGTGACCCATCGGGCCCCGCGGCGTGCATCGTGAGTGGTTCAAGCGAAGCACTCACGCCCAGGGGCGACAAGCGATCCACGACGTGCCAGTGTTCATCGCGGCTGGCGGGACCGCTGACCAGCAGGTTACCACCAGCTTTCACATAGGCCAGCAATGTTTGCCAGGTACTCTCTTGCAGCGCCAGCGCGGAGGGAAGAATCACGAGCTTTGGCGACCCCAGTTTGGCGATCTGATTTTCGGCGATCACAAAACACGGCTGATGCAGGTTGTAACTCAAAGCCCGGACCGCGTTCTGTTGTGCTGTCAGTTGCAAATCGTTCAGAACGGAATATTGCGCCGCTTGCGAAGTAACCACGGCGATCTGCGGCTGTTTTGGCTTTTGCAGATACGGCGAAGCCGCGGCAGCGAACTTTGCCAGGTTTCGCAATACGTCGGCTTCCGGTTTTTCCGTGCCATCCGGCCGAATCGCTCCGATGGGAGTTTCGTTGCTTTCGGTCATATACGAATTCGAATTCCAAAGCCATTCGATGGCGCCGGAGCCCTCCACGAACGACACGACAAATTTCCGTTCGAACAGCATCGCCTCCTGTTCAGGAGTCCGCCGCGCGATTTCCTCCAACGTCAGTTCGCGTTGCAAACCGGTTTCCTGAATCAGCATCGCTTTGCCGGGTTGTTTGACAATCAGGGAATCCCAGAGCAGTGCATCGTTCTGCCACCAGGAATGATTCGTGGTGAAATCCACATAAGGCGCGTAGAAGGCCGGCGAAAGCCGATCCATATTTCCGCCTTCGTCCTGGCCAACCGTAATTGGCTGCGCTGCGGCACGAGCGCGAATGGCTTCACGCATGGCGCGCACCCATTCCGCAAACTTCTCCTGCGCAAACAGGTAGTAATCAAAGACGCGGAGAGAATTCACACCCACGTACATCCCTTGAAGGGAAAACTCCTTTTCGGATGGCAGCGAAACCGGAAATTGCACCGAATCTTCCGGCAGATTCCAGGCCGCGGCCAGCGCCGCGGGGTTGGCATAGCGCTTTGCGAGCCACTCATTCCATGCGGCCAGCTCGTTCCGGTCTCCGTTGGGACGCATGGTCCAGAGATGGGAGGAAAAGCTGGGTTCATTAATCAAATCCCAGGCGAGATACGGCACATCGTGGAAACGTGCCGCGACGCTGCTCACCAAATTCTGCTGGCGCCGCACCGCTTCCGGATCCAGAAACGCGTTGGCGCCCCCCAGGACCTCCGGCAGAAATGCGAAGAAATTGAACTGTACCGGAAGATCGTATTTGCGCGCGGTCATCAGATAGGCTTCCAGGGCGCGCATCGTGCGCTCGTAGGGGCGGCCGGTTTCATCGCACAGTTTGTCCCAGCCGGTCCACCAGCCGGTGCGGATCATGTTGAGTCCTGCAGCATGAATTTGTGCCAGATCGTGATTCCACACGTAGACGTTGGGATGATCGAAAAAGAGGCGCTGGACTTCGCTCGACATGTACGTGGTGCCGACAACCGCGAGTGGTTTGCCATTCCATTCGAAGTAATCGGAGTTCACGCCGAGGCTTGACCCGCTGCGGAGAAATTCCTCATCACGGATCCAAAAGGCAGAATGATAAGTGGCCCGTAGTGTGCTTCCTTCCATCAAACGCGCCTCAATGATGTGCAAACCTTTTTTCGTGGGGGGCGGCAGCAACGCGGGAGAATCCGTCGGAAGTGCGATGGTGAGCGTCTGCTTTTCGCTGGGATGATCTTCGGGATAGCAGACCACCTGTACGGTCTGCGGTTCCGCCGGCTTTCGCGCAGGCTGCAATTCGGTTTCGAGCTGCACTGGTTCGCCGGGAAGATACAGCGGCAAGCTGGGCCGCACATAAAAATCCAGCGCTCCCTGCATCGCGCGAAGTGCCAGGGCCCGAACGATGCGGGACGCATTCGCCGAAGAATAAAAATCCGGGCCCAGCTCGGCGAGCATGAAAATCCACCGCCCCCCATCGAATCCGGAAGAGATGTGATCGATCTGCTGGACTGGAGCCGACATGCGGCGGCCGTCGGATTCGCCCCAGGCCAATGCATTCAGACGCGCATCCAGAAAACCCGTCGATCCGCCACGCGGGTACAAATCATTCTTGCTGAGCCGGATCACTGGGCTGAAAGCGTGCTCCCAATGGAAGGGAGGAATTTCCGTCGGGATGTCGGGATTGCTGATGAACGTCTCACCTTCGGATCCCGGTGTTGTCTGGTATTGATCGATGAACAGCGGACGCATAAAGCGAACCGAATAGTCCCGCAGATGCCAGCCGCTCGCATCATGGTAAGCAGCGCGGCTGAAGGGCCGTCCGCCAAGAACCAAGAGATTCCCGCCGTGCCGCAGATAGGCCTGGATCGCCTCCCAGGCGCTCTCGGGAAAGGCCGAGCCTTGCGGAAGGATTAATAGTTGCGTCTTCCCATCTATGAGTTGCGCGCCGAGCTGGTCCGCGGACGTCAGGCGTCCACCCGGGAAAGTTGTTCGGAGGAACTCTGGCGAAGGAGTGGCGGAATCCGCTGCCGGCAATCCGGTTTCCGACCAAATCACCATGCCCGAAAAATCCTGTGAGTGAATGCATGCCGCTGCAGGCAGGATCAGGATGCCCAGGCCAACCAGAAAACGTAAGAGAGGTCGCATTCCAGATCCCTTCTTCCGCGGATAGTGAACCGCTGCAATAGTTTTATATCACCGCAAAAACAAAAAGGGCACGGCAGATGCCGTGCCCCGGTAGAAATTGGAGATAGGGAACTTACTTTGCCATTTCCAGCCCGGTGAGCTTCAAGTTGTCACCCATGACCGTGCCCTTCACAACCACGTGGTGCCCGGCGTGAGCAGCTACGGTTTTCTGGTCATCAATGTTATAGACCTTGTGGTCCGCGTCGTTTACGAATACGTATTTCGCTCCCTTTTCGCTCACGCACTTGGCTGCACAAGCGGCGTGCTTTTCGTTGGCTCCTTTGGCACCGCAGGCGCTGTCGGAGATATAGCCGGTCCAGCTGCCGTCGGCTCCAAACGTGAGAAAGGCGGCACCCAGTGAAAGTGCCAGTCCTGCTGCGAGTCTGATTTTCATGATTATTCCCCCTCCTAAGTTCCAGTTTCCCTTTGCGATCCCCCGTCTGGCCGCCACTTAGGGTGTCACAACGTCAAGTACGTGTCTAGACCTGCCATCGGATGTGTGAACGCCCCTTATGAAACAAGGAAAAGGGGAGGATTCTCAGGGATCCTCCCCTTTTGGCTTATGCTCTAAGGAGTCAAATCTTACTGGCCCGGCGCGTTGCTGGCCGCGGTTGAGGCGCCGGCGGTCTTCGGCGTGGACAGATAACCGGTGATCTGGTTCTTGTTCACGTCGAACACCACGATTTCATACGGGGAAGTGCGCCCGGCACCCTTGCTATAGAACTGCACCGGCTCGCCAGCGGTTTTGTCCTTCTTTTCGATGGACTTGTCATCCGCCAGGACGGTAATGGTGTACTTGGACTTCTTCGAGTCGGTCTTGTTCAGTGTAATGGCCACGGGACCGACGTGCTGCGGCGTTTTCGATTTGTCGATCGTGAATTCGTAGTAGTTGCGGTCGCCACGACGCTTGAGTTCCTCGAGATCGTCGTGGTTGCGGGCAATCAGACCGCTCATCACGCCCATGTCGCCGGTGGCGCGATCCAGGCGGCCCTTGGTGGCATCCAGGTCGTTCTTAACGCCGGTTACGTCGGTGCCCAACTTGTTTACATCATCCGTGCTGGCCTTCGTGGCGAGCTGTGTACTGACGTTGGATTCCAGACCGGTCAATTTCTTGTCGTACGCGGCAACCGCAGCCTTCGACTGCTTGCGGGCCTTATCCAGTTCGTCCTGCGTGAGGTTCAGCTTGTCTGTCACGACCTTCAAGTCGCTCTGAAGCTGCTGATTCTGATCGTCGGTGCGCGCCAGGCGCTGCAGAAGAGCATCATTCTGCTGCTTCAACGAAGCCTGCAGAGTCTGCTCGGTGCTCTTGCTCTGGTTCAAAGCAGAGAAGCCCACCCCGGCTCCCAGCAACGAAATCGCTCCCAACCCGGCAATCGCCAGGCCCACCCAACGGGGCATGGCTGCCTGGGTATTGGAATCCTGAAACTCGCTCATTGACGTCGTCTCCTTTTCGGCGGTAGCGCCGTGTGAAACATAGAATGCGCATCCGTTGCGCCAAACTTTGACTGCAAGCAAAAAGGCGTATAACCGACTGTAAGAGAAAAACTTAGAGGCGAATCGAAGATTTGCCGCGTGAGGGTTTATAAGTACTAGAACTAGTAAAGATTACAGCTTGTGCTTTCCTGATGGAATTTTTACCGGGAAAATGAAAGGCCGTCCACAGGCTCTTCACAGCTAAAAAGAAACAAAAAAAGCAGAAAGGCCCAAGGCCCCTCTGCTCGTAACAAATTTAAAATAAACGCCTTATTTGGGCTTTTCTAGGCTGCTTGTGAGTCCACGGTAGACTTCGGCTGACCAAAATAGCGGTCCAGCGTAGTTGTGGCAGCGTCAAGCACCAGTCGACAGTCCGCGCAGCTCTGCAAATGACGTTCGATCTCGCTCTGCACACTTGGTGAGAGCTTTCCTTCTAAGTACATACAAATCAAATGAATAGTGTCACGGCAACTCATTGCTGTTCCCCCCAGACTCGGCCACAAGCCCCCCGGCTGTCGCTACATTCTGATGCATCTACCTCGCCAAAGCGCTCGAGCCGACCAGCAACCAGTAACTAGATTATTTTGCAACAAGTTGTCGCGCGCTCATCGGCAGCCACGTGAACCGAAGGCCTTCGGGAAGGGAATTCTTTACCGCGCTGTGAACGTTTCCTGCACAATTCCCACACTTCCTAGCGCAAAGGGGTGCCGCTCATTTGCTTCAGCGTCGCGATGCGATCTTCCAAAGGAGGATGCGTGCTGAAGAGCGAGGACAGAGCCCCGGTGCCAAAAAGCGGCTTGACGATGCACAGAGCCGATGTGCTGGGTGAGATGGCCGTCGTCGGGATCCGGCGGTTGTAATTACCCAGTTTTTCGAGCGCGCTGACCAAGCCATAAGGATGGCCGACCATGCGCGCGCCGGTTTCATCCGCGGCGTACTCGCGGGTGCGGGACAGACAAAGTTGCAGCAGGAGCGCGGCAAAAGGAGCGAGAAAAATCATCAGGATTGCGGCCAAGCCTCCGCCGCCTCGATCATCGTCGCGATCTCCACGCATTCCGCCGAGTATCATGGCCCATTTGCCCATGCTGGCCAAATAGGTAATCGCCGCAGCGATGGTCGCGGCGATCGAACTGGTCAGGATGTCGTAGTTGCGTACATGCGAAAGCTCATGCGCGATCACGCCTTCCAGTTCATCGTCGTTCATGATCTGCAACAATCCTTGCGTGACGGCAACCGAAGCGTGCGACGGACTGCGCCCGGTGGCAAACGCATTCGGCGCCACGTCGGGGACCACGTAGAGCTTCGGCACGGGAATGCTCGCCTTCGCCGCCAGCCGCTCCATCACCGTGTAGAGACGCGGCAGTTGTTCGCGCGTCACCGGCTGTGCGCCGCTGGAGGCCAGCGCGATTTTGTCCGAAAAAAAATAGGAGACAAAATTCATCACCACGGCCATCACCAGCGCGATTTGCAGCCCTCCGCGCCCGCCGATGGCGCCGCCGGCTACCACCAGCAGCACACTCAGTAAAATAAGAATTGCTCCCGTACGCAGGACTTTCATGTTCAATGCCTTCCTGAATGGATACGCATGAAACGCGAAGAAATTTCAGTCTAGAAGTGGTTGTCGCGAGCGTCAAGGCAACTCGCAGCAACCACTCTTTGAAGCTGCGATTTACTTCTTCGCTGCCGCCGCTGGTTGCTTCGCAGACACACGCTCAAACCGCATTGCGTCCTTCTGGCCATCGCGATCTACGCGCAATTGATCGCCCGGCAAGACCGTGCCTTCCAGTATTTGCAGCGCCAACGGATCTTGAATCAACCGTTGAATGGTGCGCCGCAGCGGCCGCGCTCCAAACGAGGGATCGTAGCCTTCGCGCAGGAGCAGCTCGATTGCCGCCGGGGTCACTTCCAGCGCGATCTGGCGTTCCGCCAGCAGCTTCTCCACGCTCTTCAGCAGCAGCTTGACGATACTCGCCAACTGGTCTTTGCCCAGCGGATTGAAGATCACGATCTCGTCAATGCGGTTGATGAACTCCGGCCGGAACGCTGCACGCAGCGCTTCCATCGCTTCCTTCCGGGCTTTATCGGGATCGGTATCCGAAAGCTCATAGATAGCCGTTGAGCCGACGTTGCTCGTCATCACCAGCACCGTGTTCCGGAAATCCACCGTGCGGCCTTTGCCGTCGGTGAGCCGCCCATCTTCCAGAATCTGCAGCAGCACGTTGAACACATCCGGATGCGCTTTTTCGATCTCGTCGAACAACACCACCGAGTACGGATGCCTGCGCACCTGCTCGGTGAGCTGCCCGCCCTCTTCGTAGCCCACATAACCCGGAGGCGCTCCAATCAGCCGCGAAACGGTGTGCTTCTCCATGTATTCGGACATGTCAATGCGGATCATCAGCTTTTCGTCGTCAAACAGAAATTCAGCAAGCGCCCGCGCGAGTTCCGTTTTGCCGACGCCCGTGGGACCCAGAAAAATGAAAGAGCCGATTGGGCGTTTTGTGTCGGAAAGCCCCGCGCGGCTGCGGCGCACGGCATTCGCCACGCGCGTCAGCGCGTCGTCCTGTCCTACCACTCGTTGGCGCAGGCGATCTTCCATGTGCACGAGTTTCTGCGCTTCGCCTTCCAGCAGGCGGCCCACGGGAATCCCCGTCCACTTGCTCACCAGCTTGGCGATGTCTTCTTCGTCCACTTCTTCTTTCAGCATCGGAGCGTCTTTTTGCATGGACGCAAAGCGCTCTTGCGCCACATTCAGGTCGCGCTCCGCCTGAGCGATCTTGCCGTAGCGGATTTCCGCCACTTTGGCCAGGTCGCCGGCGCGCTCCAGGCGCTCCGCTTCGGCCTTCAACTGCTCGATCTGTTCTTTTAACTTACGGATTTTAGAGATCGCCTCTTTTTCCGACTGCCAGCGCGCCTTGCTGGCGCTGGACTCCTCGCGCAGCTTCGCGAGTTCCTTTTCGATCTGCTTGCGCCGTTCCACGGAGTGCGCGTCGGTTTCCTTCAGCAATGCTTGCCGCTCAATTTCCAGTTGCAGGATGCGCCGCTCAATTTCATCGATCTCCGTCGGCAGGGAATCGATCTGCATGCGCAGGCTCGCCGCAGCTTCGTCAATTAAATCGATGGCCTTGTCCGGCAAAAAGCGGTCGGAGATATAGCGGTGCGAAAGCGTGGCCGCCGCCAGAATCGCCGCGTCCTTGATGCGCACGCCGTGGTGCACTTCGTAGCGTTCTTTCAAGCCGCGCAGAATCGCAATCGTATCTTCCACGGTCGGTTCGGAGACCAGCACGGGCTGGAAGCGGCGCTCCAGGGCGGGGTCTTTTTCGATGTACTTTTTGTACTCGTTTAGCGTGGTCGCGCCAATGGCCCGCAATTCACCACGCGCCAGCGCCGGCTTCAGCATGTTAGAGGCGTCCATCGCGCCTTCCGCGGCGCCCGCGCCCACCAGGGTATGCAGCTCATCAATGAACAGGATGATCTGCCCTTCGGCCTCGGAGACTTCCTTCAGCACGGCCTTCAAGCGGTCTTCGAACTCGCCGCGGAATTTCGCGCCTGCCACGAGCGAGGCCAAATCCAGCGCCACCAGCTTTTTCGTTTTCAGCACATCCGGCACGTCGCCGGAAACGATGCGCTGCGCCAGTCCTTCGACGATGGCGGTTTTCCCCACGCCAGGTTCCCCAATCAATACCGGATTGTTTTTCGTGCGTCGTGCCAGGATCTGCATCACGCGGCGGATCTCTTCGTCGCGGCCGATCACCGGGTCCAGCTTCGAGCGCCGCGCCAGATCGGTCAGATCCCGGGCATACTTCTCCAGCGCCGCATAAGTCGTTTCCGGATTTTGGGTGGTCACGCGCTGGCTGCCGCGCACGCCCGCCAATGCCTGCAGGATCGCTTCATAGGAAGCGCCGTGCTTCTTCAGCATCTTTCCCGCAGGGTCGCTGTCGGCTCCGGCTATCGCCAGAAACAAATGCTCGGTGGAAACGTACTCGTCCTTGAATTTCGCAGCTTCCTCAAACGAGTGCTCCAGCACATCGTTTAACGCGCGGCTCATGTGGTGCTGCCCGAAGCCCTGCACCTTGGGCAGGCGGCCAATTTCCCGGTCCAGATCCTGCATCAGCATTTCGCTGCGGATCCCCAGGCGAGTCAGCAGGGGCGGCACCACGCCATCTTTCTGCTCCACCAGCGCCACCAGCAGGTGCAGCGGCTCAATCGTCTGGTTTTCGTGCCGCGCCGCAATTTCCTGCGACTCCTGCACGGCCTCCTGGGCCTTCACGGTCATTTTGTCAAAACGCAACATGGTCTAATCCTTTTGCTTCTTCTGGCCGGTCTAGAGTTTGGCCACTACATGAAGAAGGGGCTGGCCATTTTTCGCCAGCCCCTCATGCTAACTCACGGCGTAGCCCGCCGCTGCGAAACTTCCGCCAATTACCTGCCAGCGGCGGCAGCCATCGCCGGAGCTTCCACGTTCACCTTGATCTGCTTCGGTTTGGCCTCTTCACGCTTCGGAACCGTCAGAGTCAGAACGCCGTTCTTGTACTCCGCCTTGATCGCTTCCGCATTCACGGTGTTGGCCAGCGAGAAGCTGCGGCTGAACGCGCCATAGGCACGCTCCACGCGCAGGTACTTGTCTTCGCTGACTTTCTTCTCGAACTTGCGCTCACCGCGAATGGTGAGGATGTTGTTCTCGACGCGAATGTCCAGCTCTTCCGGCTTGATGTCCGGAAGATCGGCCTTGACCACCAGTTCGTGCTCGGTCTCGAAGATGTCGACGGCCGGGGCCCAAGTGGTGATGCTGCCCTCCTCGGAAGCGCGACCAAAGGTCTCGGTAAAGAGGCGATTGATCTGGTCCTGAAGGGTCGAGCCCTGAAAAGGTTCAAACCGGCTGATTGCAGTTCTCATAGTAGGTGTCCTCCATAAGTAATGGTGAACACATCATAAAATCTTAGTGATACATTGTCAAGTACAAATTTACTAAGATAGAAGTCCAAGTAACATCTCTAAATACAGTAAGTTAGAGATTACAAGGGCAGCTCTCGGGTTCCTTGGGGCGATGCGTCTTTGCTTGTCGATTACCCCTTATCCTTGTGGAATTGCTATAGTTATTCCGTATGCGTGTGGATGAGCTGGATTACGAACTTCCCCCTGCCCTGATCGCTCAGCGGCCTTTGGAGCGACGCGATGCTTCCCGGCTACTTGTTCTTGAACGTGCTTCCGGGGAGTTCCAGAATTCAGCGTTCCTGCAATTGCCGCAACTTCTTCGCGGTGACGAACTCGTGGTCTTCAACAACGCACGCGTTATCCCGGCTCGGCTCTTTGGAAAACGCGCGGGTGTTCACTCGCAACGGCCCGCGAGAAAAACCGTTCGCGAGCACCTCACCGGCAACGTCGAAGTTTTTCTCACGCGGAAGCGGGAAGGGAACACCTGGGAGGCGCTGGTGCGCCCCGGAAGAAAACTGCAAGTGGGCGAGCGGGTGACTTTCGGTGACGGCGAACTGGAAGCGGAAATCGTTTCACGTGGGGAATTGGGCATCCGCGGCGTGCACTTTGCATCCCTCAACCATTTATCCGTCGAAGAAAATCTGGAACGCCTGGGCCATGTTCCCCTGCCGCCCTATATTGACCGCCCCGATGAAGCCAACGATCGCCAGCGCTATCAGACCCTCTTTGCGCGGCAAGCGGGTGCCGTGGCTGCCCCAACCGCTGGTTTACACTTCAGCTCGGAAATTCTCGACCGTCTCAAACAGCGCGGCTGCGAATTCTGTGAGGTAACCCTTGACGTTGGCCTCGGGACGTTTCAGCCAGTGCACACAGAAACGCTCGAAGCCCACAAAATTCACGCGGAAGCCTACGAAATCACCGAAGAAGCCGCGGAGAAAATTCGCAAAGCAAAGCAGGAATCGCGTCCGATTCTTGCCGTAGGTACTACCGTGGTGCGCACACTGGAAGATGCGGCGCAGCGTGCAGTGGCCGCCGGGAAAGGGAACTGGCTGCTGGCCGGCCGCGCCGAAGCGGAGATCTTTATCCTCCCCGGCCACACTTTCCGCCTAGTAGACAAATTGCTCACAAACTTCCACCTGCCAAAATCCACGCTGCTGGCGCTGGTTTCCGCCTTTGCGGGTCGGGAACACGTTCTCGCCGCTTACCAGCATGCGGTTAAGCTGCGCTACCGCTTCTACAGTTATGGCGATTGCATGTTGATTCGCTAGTAGGGGCGGGTGGCAAGCGGCAAGCTAGAAAAGAAGAGGGAAGCTGGATCCAACGATAGCTTCCCTCGCAACGCAGTCGAAGGTTTCACGGACTTGTCCGTTACTCGGACAGGATGAAAACTTCGGACTTCCCCTCAAAGCGGAGTTCCAGCACGCGGCCGTTGGCATCCGCAACGATTCCCGTGTAGGGCGACTTGGAGTCGCGGGTTTCCCAGCGGCCCGCCGATTCGGCAACGACTTTCTTGCCGTTCAGCAGGGTGATGTGGTTGTCGTCAATGGTGGCGCGATAGTCGCCAGCTTTTACTTCCACTTTGCCCATCTTCACGTCGTGCGAGATCGGCAACGATTTGGAAACCGGCTTGGCGAACACAGGTACGGTGAACGCGAGCGCGGCAAGGAGAGCCAGATTGCGAACCAGGGAATTGTGTTTCATTTGCGTGTCTTTCCTTTCGACGGAACGAGTCAACCGGAACGTGTCCAGCGAGGAGAGAGTTGACACACAGGCAGGCGAAGAGTAGCCTCTCGATGCAAGACACCTCTTCTTCCTGGTCCAAGAGCCGGAAAGACTGCGTGTCACTGGCCCCGCGGCTGCCACCGCGGGGTTTTTTCTGAATCTCTGTCCATCCCGAACAGCCAGAACTCGGCTGCACCCGTATAGACGAAAAGCACTAGGGGAATGTTTCGTGAGGTTCCCGGAATTTTTGTAGGACTTTTTTACACACTGGTTAACCCTGCCCTGCGTGCTTCCTCTGCCGGTACATTGCCATGTGCACGTTTTGCCGCCTTCATCTATACTCTTTCGAGGTCCGGAACCTCTGGATGCGACTTCTAGTTCTCACGGATATCCACGCGAATCTGACTGCTCTGGAAACCTCTCTCCGCGCCGCCGAGAGCAGGTGGGACAGGCTGGTCTGTCTTGGTGACGTGGTGGGTTACGGCCCGGATCCCAATGAAGTGGCCTCCCGCATTCGTGAACTCGGCGCCATCACCATTCGCGGGAACCATGACAAAGCGGTCGCCGAATTGATGGCCACCGACGATTTTAATCCGGTGGCCAAAGCCGCCGTGCATTGGACGCGTTCACAACTCTCCAATGAAAATCTGGAATGGCTCGCGGCATTGCCGCAAGGGCCGCTGGAAGCGGAGGGTGTCGTGCTAGTGCACGGCGCGTTCCAGGATGAGGATGAATACGTGTTCACGCCGGCGCAGGCGCTCGAAGGCTTGCTCGACTCCACCACGCAGGTGACTTTTTTTGGCCATACGCACCATCAAGGCGGCTTTTCTTATCTGGACTCGGAACTCGAGGTCCTTTCTCTCCATCCCCGCAGCAACGAATCCCACTGCGCGCTGCGCCTGGAACCCGCCAAACGTTATCTCCTGAATCCCGGCTCCATTGGCCAGCCGCGTGACACCGATCCGCGCGCCGGATTTGCCATTGCAGACCTGCAAAATCAAGTCATCGAATTCTGGCGCGTGCCTTACGACATTGCCAGCGTGCAGCAGCGCATGCGCTCCGCAAAGTTGCCGGAGCCATTGGCTTTGCGTCTGCAAGTCGGCCGTTGAACATTTCGCGCGTAAGAAAATCCCGGGAAGGCACAGCTTTCATGACGCTGGAAGAGCAGACACCAACGGAAAACCCGAAATTCCCGCTCGCAACGGCAATTATCGCCGTGGTTGTGGTTGCGGCCATCGGCATAAGTCTTTGGACAGTTCTCAAGCCGGTGCCAAACCCGCCCGCGCCAGCCGTGCAGGTCAACGTGCCCGCCGCGATGACTGCTGAGGAAAAGGCGTATGGGTCTTCCATACGCTTCGAAAACGTCGCGCTCAGCCGCGCTGAGAATTTCATCCATCAGGCGGTTATTATTCTGAATGCGGATGCCGTAAATAGTGGAACCCACTCGTTGAATAAACTGATCGTCACCGTCGAATTTTCCGACAGTATGAACCAGATCGTCCTGCGTGAATCGCGTGGAGTTTTGGGAAATGCGCCGGCTCCCCTGGGCCCGGGGCAGCGCCGCTCGTTCGAACTTTCTTTTGACGGCGTGCCGCCCAGCTGGAACATGCAGCCGCCTTCCGTAACGGCTAGCTATTTACAATTCGCACCCGTAAAATAAATATAAAATAACTTAGTAGCTATATTACACTGTCGCTATGGATTTAGCCGAGGATCTGCGCGCCAGTCTTCAGGAAATTCTCGTCCAGGGACAGGTGGAAATCCATGAGAACGACGGACGGATCACACCCGGCGCACCGCTCTCCTGGGAAGTCCGCGGAACCTCTGAAAAGCCGCTGCTTCATCTGTGGTCGGAAAACTGTAACGTTACGCGCCGCGTGTTGGCCATCACCCATAATGCCGAGGATCGCCTGGCCTTGGCCGTGGAACGCTTTGGGCGCCTGAAGCCCGAGCGATTAGAAATCATCAGCCTGCCTTTCGCCCGCGGCGCCAAGGAAATTTCGCGGGAAAGCTTTTGCGAGCGCTTGCGGAGGGTCCTCGCCGAGCAGTTCCCTGACGAGATCATCGAAAAAATCTCTGTTGCCGCGGATCTGGAGCATTCCCTTTCTGGAATCTACGTACGCGGCATCATGCGCCGCGGCTCCTCTTCGATCGCTTTTCTCGCCCTTCCGGAAGGAGAGTCGCAGGAGGCGCTCGATAGTTGCCTTACCTATGGACTGCTCTGGTTAGAGCGCTCGCGGAAGTCGGCCCGGCGTTCTGCCCTGGCGACGCTTCGCCTTATACTCCCCGCCGGAAAGTCAGAGGCGCTGGCGAATCGTTTGCGTGCACTCGACGGCCGCGTGGCTTTGCAGATTTTTGAACTCAATTCCCAGCGAGAATCCCTGGAGCAGGTAAATCCCTGCGCCGGCGGGAATGTTGCTTCCTGGCTGGTGCCTCGCCGCGATTCGCAGCTCCTGCTCGACGCGGCGGGCTCCGCCCTGGCGCCGATCATCGCCCTGGCGCCGGATTCGATTCAACCCCACCCCGTTCCTCAGACGCGCGAAGTGATCCTGCGCTTTCTGGGCCTGGCGTTTGCACGCTGGCACGAAAATAAAGTTTCTTTCGGGCTGGATGCGATCTGGCAGGAACTTCGCCCAGACAATGAGCGCGCCCTTAAGCAGTTGGTGGTCAATCTGCAAAATGTGCGTAACCCGCTGGCGAGTAATCTTCGCCATCCTCTCTATCGGGCGCAGGCCGAACGCTGGATGCAAACGCTGGTGTGCCGCGACGTCACGCGTATTGATATAGCGCTCGACCCCGATCACGTCTATTCGCAGGTCTTTGCGCACGTTGCCCGGCAGCATGGTGTGTTGGACCTGCTCTGTGTCACGCGTGCGCGGCGCCTGGCGATTCTCGAATTGAAGGCCACGGAGAATCTGGATCTTCCGCTGCAGGCCGCGGACTATTGGACGCGGATCCGCTGGCACCAGCAGCGTGGTGACTTTGCCCGCTACGGCTATTTCCCCGGCCTGGAACTTCAACCAGCGCCCCCGCTGGTTTACCTGATTGCCCCGGCGCTGCGCTTTCATCCGACCACGGATTCACTGCAGCGGTATCTCTCGCCGGAAATGGAAATGATTCGCATTGGTCTGGCGGAAAGCTGGCGCCGAGGCCTGCGCGTGATGTTTCGTCAATAATCCGGCTCCACCCTGCAAAAATTCTCGCGCCTCTTGCCTTCATCCCGCTTCAGAGTAGAATCGAAGTCCTTTCTAATGAGGGCTCGACTGTGAACTTCACGATTCAGATTCGCCAAGCCGATACGGTGTCTCTTGTGGATTTAGCGGGACGTCTTACTTCTTTTGAAGGCGCGGCGTTTCGCGATGCGATTCAGCGCCTTCTGCAGCAAGGCCACAAGAACATTGTGCTGAATCTCACGGGTCTCGATTATCTGGACAGCTCTGGAATTGGCGAACTTGTGCGCAACTACCTGGCGGTGGTGAAAAAAGGCGGCGCGATGAAAGTGGTGGGCCTTGCGCCTAAGGTCGAGGAAGTCTTGAAGATCACGCAGCTCTATCAGGTGTTTCCTGAATTTCCAGATGAAGCGTCGGCGCTGGAAAGTTTTCCCGAATCGCGCAACAACAACGTCTAGAATCTGAGAAAAAAAACCGCTGAAATTAGGAGAGGAGCCTGATCTCCACGTGAGTGGCGCTCAAGCTCCCCGGGGTGTGTCCTCGAAGTGGTTGTTATTTATATAGATGCACGCCAGCGAAAAAGGTTTCCTGAAATTTGAAAAGGCTACTGTTTTCGTGGGGATTTGCGTAAGTTTTAATAAAACAGGTACTTACGCCAGCGTTCGTCGCGATGCCCAATCAGGCGCATCAACTGCCGCGAAGTGTGCAGAGTGAAGGGACGCGGCTTACGCGCCAGCTTCAGTCCAGCTTCTTCCGGTGTGCGGTCGCCCTTGTTGTTGTTACACCGGTAGCAGCAAGCCACCAGGTTTTCCCAACTGGAGCGCCCGCCCCGGGAGCGGGGCAGCACGTGGTCGAGCGTCAACTCGGAACTAGGGAAGACCTTCCCGCAGAACTGGCAGGTATTCCGGTCGCGCAACAAAATGTTTTTCCGCGAAAGCGCGCGGCTCTGCTGCGGAATGTGGCGATAGGCCAGCAACCGGATCACCGAGGGAACTTTATGCGCGTGTGAGGAGGAATGTACTTCGGAGGAATGCACTTCCTCTGCTTGCGCGACGCCTTTTAGCAGCAACACCATCGCGCGCCGCACGGCCGTAACGTTAATCGGCTCGTAAGTGGCATTCAGCACCAGCACGGGTTCTTGCATCAAGGAAGCACGGCGGGGAGCGAGGCTATGGACATGGCGGGCGCTGGCATTCCCCGAAGCATTAGGCACAAGCGCGCCCCCCGCTTCGGGGACATATCGCCCCCGGGCATCGACCGCCTCTGGTCGTCTTGCGCTCATCGCGCGCCCTTCAGGCTAAACACTTTCTCTGACGTGTGTGGCTTGCCGGACGGCCCGAGCGATGGTCAGCCCGGCTACCGACTTGGCGCCTGCATCGCATAACGCACGGGAACATGCGTCTAGCGTTGCTCCAGACGTCATAACATCATCTAGCAGCAAGATTCGAAAATTGTCAACCCGCCCGCCTTCGCGAATGACAAAAGCGCCATGGACCGCCGCCCATCGTTCATCGAAGTGTAACAGCTGCTTTTCGGGCCGCGGCCGCTTGCGCGTCAGCAAAACCGGGCGGTAAGGAATTCCGAGCATTCGCGCAAGCGGTTTCCCGAACAGATCCACCTGATTAAAGCCGCGCTCTTTCCGTCTCGTGCGGTGCAGCGGCACGGGTACAATCAGATTCGGCTGGAATTTTTCCGGCAAGCCGCGCGCAACTTCCGCAAGCCGCTTCGCAAACCACGCTCCAAGCGGTTCCAGTTCTTCATACTTCAGCAGCACGATGGCTTTCGCGAGAGTTCCTTCATAAACTCCGAAACTCCGCGCAGCGTCGAAGGCAAAGCCGCGTTCCCGGCATTCGCGGCACACCGCGCTAGCCTCTTCTTCGGCGTCCTCGAGCTTCCACGGTTGCCCGCATTTTTCACAAACCTCCGTTGCAAGGCTGGCAAACGATTGCAGGCACGTATCGCAAACCGGCAGCCGATCCGCGCGCGTCAGCAGCGCGTCGCACAGGCGGCAGCCGGAGGGAAAGAGAACCGACGTAATCGCGCCACCGAACGTCTGCATCCAGCGCGGAACGGAAACACGCATGTTTAATCGAGGCATGGCTATGCCCCCGGCGATTCTACGCGTATATTATATAGTTAGCTAAACAACAGGTAAAGAAGCGGCAGGCCGTTTAAAGGAGCCCTTGTTCTTTCTTTTCCTGACAACTGATGCAGTGCTTCGCCCACGGTACCGCTTCCAGACGCTTCTGTTGCATTTCTTCCTGGCAGTTTGCGCAGGTGCCGTATTCTTCATTGCGAATACGCTTTAGCGCTTCGTCAATCAGGTTGAGCATCGCGCGGTCCGTGTTGGTCTGCCCAAACAGGAATTCCTTCGTATAGGAATTCGCAGCCTTGTCGGCAAGATCCACGGTGGGATCGTCGTCAGCCTGCCGGCCTTCTTCTTCCGTCCGCGTGATGGTTTTCACAAGCTCGTCGCGGCGTGTCAGCAGCCGCTTCTTATAGTATTCCAGGCGCTTCTTATCCATGAACCCTTCTCCAGACGGCTCCCACGAGCCATCTAAAAACTCCGTAGTGTAGACTGCGTTGCCTACACTGTCAAGGTAACGTGGATGAGGGCAGCCCGCATTCGGTTGCATTGCGGCGGTCTTTCCTTCGTTTGAACGGACGAGGAGCTCGTTGCAAGCTCTTGTTTATACGTCACATCCTTAGTCTTCCGCCGCGTGCTAACTTCCGTCCAGGACAACTGTGGATAGCGGGTGCGCAACCTCCCACCTTTCACCGCAAACTATCCCAATCGTCAGGAGGAACTCATGTTCAAGAAATCCCTGCTGGCCATCGCTGTGTTCTTCGCCGCCGCAAGCCTCTGCCTCGCGCAGCAAGACACCCAGGCCAAGCCCGAAATCAAAAAGGAACCCATCAAGCAGGTCAGCGCGGCATCCGGAAAAGATATGTACGTGCAATATTGCGCGCCATGTCACGGGACCGACGGAAAGGGTGCCGGGCCTGCCGCGCCGGCCATGAAGACGCCACCCACCGATCTCACGCAACTTGCCAAATCACACGGCGGTAAGTATCCAGAAGCCATGGTTGCCTCTACCCTGCGGTTTGGTAGCGGGCCTTCCGCTCACGGTTCCGCGGATATGCCTGTTTGGGGACAGCTCTTCCTATCCCTGGACAAGTATCACGATACAACCGTGCAGCAACGCATCAGCAATGTGGTGAAGTACGTGGAATCCCTGCAAGCCAAGTAGAACTCTCAATCCAGGAAAATCCAAAGGGTCCGAACCGTAAGGTTTCGGACCCTTCGACCTTGCGTGGAAACGAACAACGCCTCAGGACTGTTGGCTCGGAAACAGTCTCATTTAGGCGCAGTCCATTTTCTTCATCGCAAACTAGTCCAATTGCCTCCGCGCTTCGTCGGCATCCTCGGCCAGATCGCGCAGGAATTCGACGAACCCATCGGACTTGCCGCTTTTCGACGTGTGGCCAAGGAACAAGCCGCTGTCGATGAGGCCTTGCAAGGCATTCTTCGCCGCGTCTTTGGTTTCGGTTGGACGAATGATGGAGATTCGACCAAGGTTCTTATGCAGCAAGAACGTCGGCTCCGGCATGATCAGGTTGGTTTGGAATTGATCGGCGACGCTGGCTAATGGCCCGCTTTGGCCGGGATTGTTTGGATTCAGGCCTGCATTTAGGTCCGGGAAGGTCACGGTCGCGCCGGTTGATCCGGGGAATCCGGTGTCGGTGTCGCTGATTTGCGTCGCATTCCCGGCTTTGTCCTGCCAGGTTTGGAAGTGCATCGTCTCAGTCGGCCCGATACTCAGTAGCACGCGAAGTACTTCCGTGTGCGACACGCGCTGCGCGAGCGACGGATAAAGGCTGCTCCCGCCCTGCTCGATGGTCCCGAAGTGGAAGCCCGCCGTGAAAGCAATGGCCTGCGTGTGCGTGGCAACGCCGCTGCTTTGGGTTGGATCTGCAATCAAATCGGCATTGGTCCGTGGAATGGCCGTATGCTGCCCCACGGCCAGCGAGGGTATGGCATGCTCGAATGAATCGCCCAGGTCAGGATTCTTGTTGTCGCTGCGATAGCGTGTCCACCAGCTTGTGTCAATCGTCAACTGCGTCAGGTTCGTTAGCCGCCCTACGTTGGGGACGCCGGTGACCTGGCTGGGCGCCAGGCTGGCGAACTTGTTGTTGAGTTCGACGATGTCCGCGCCTTTCGATGCCAGGTAATTTTTCAACCACACTTCGTGGCTGAACTCATCGTCCGTGTTGTCGGCAATGTATTGCGGCATGTCGCCGTCGAGAATCAGCAGGCCGCCGATGTAAAGCGGCGCCAATCCCGTCGGAATGGCATTGCCCTTCTGATCTTTCAGGTCGTTCGCGGACAGGCCCTGAGTGCCGGTCGCTGCGGAAGGCCCGCCAAGCTCGGCGTACTGCCGCCAAAGATCCGCTTCAATGGTCTCCAGCGCTTGCAGGAAGCGCAGAATGGCGATGTCGCCCTTGTTAGGCTTTCCGCCGCCGTCATCCTGCTCGTCGCGGCCAAAAGCCGAAAAGCTTTTTCCCAGCGTAGCCGCGCCCACAGTTGCTGCGCCGGCGGCCAGCGTTCCCTTGGTGAGAAACGAACGGCGGCCCGGATTTCTTACAAATACGCCTTCCATTTTTTTCATAACCTGGACTCCTCTTGTATTTGAAATTTCGAGATTTCTCCGCCGCGCGCACGAAGAGATGCCACACAAGCTTCGAGAAAGCAGGCTGAGAGTCGTAAACCTGTCCACCGGTACGCGCAGAATTTTGGCGTTCCGGCCGCTTTCCAGCGGGGAAGAACGGAGCCGCGGCCAGTCGCGGCCCCGCTGCGGGTTATTGGACAGTAAGGGTGACGTTGGTCGAATGCGTGATCGAACCGGAAGTTGCGGTGACCATCATCGTTGTGGTGCCGCGCGGTGTGCCGTTGGAACTGCTACTGCTGTACCCGCCGCAGCCCGTTGCAACGAATGCCGCCGTGGAGAGCGTGAGTATGCCGAAGGCGTATCTCAGCCAGATCCACGGCGCGCGTCGCTGCAATTTTTTCCGCCGACGGGATTCGGCGATCACCATCCCGAACAGCCCCAAGCCGGCCATCGGCAACATCGCGCCCATCATTCCCGTGACGCCGCGCGGGTTATACGGGTTGGAGTTCGTGGCAAGGCGCACCGTCAAGCTGTCCGTGGTCCCGCCCACGGGATTCAGGGTGCTCTTCGAAAACTGGCATGTTGTGCCCGCAGGTTCCCCGGAACATGCAAAGCTGGTAATGGGAGAATTGAACCCGTTCAAAGCGCTGGCCGTGATTGTGAAGGAAGCGGTTTGTCCCGCCGTGACCGTCACAGTGCTGGGCGATACGGCGAGCGAAAAATCCGCAGTGGCATTGCCGTTACCGCCACTCGAATTCGGCGTGATCGCTGCGAACAATCCGTGTTGCTCGTTGTTTAGCCCAGCGGTGATGTACAGCGTTCCCGCCGTGCCGGTTTGTCCCGTTGCATCAAACACCAGCGCCCAGAGCGATGCGTTGGTAATCGCTGCTCCTGTCGAGTCTTTCAACTGGCCGAGGAAGGTCTGTGAGCTTAGATCGAACGCGTTGATGGTGCCATCGCCGAAATTCCCGATCAACAACGCCCCCTGAAATTGCCCAAAGCTTGCGGGAGCCACCGCGACGCCCCAGGGCGCGTTCAGTGTGCCTTGCGACGCAATGCGCTTCATGAAGTTGCCCTGAAGATCAAACAGACTCACATAACCCGCACCCGCCGCGTGCACCGGATCGTGCTTCAGTGCATCCTGCTGTGCATAGGTGACCACCACTTCGCTCGGGCCAATCTGCTGGATCCCGAACGGCGCATAACCTGCCGGTATCGTCGGATCCGTGAACGTTCCTTGCAGCGCCAGCGGAGTGAAACTGCTGTCGTACGCTTCCACCGTGGCGGTATTGAAGTTCGTCACCAGCAGCACTTGATTCCCGCCGGTTTCGGTCACCAACGCCGCGCCCTTATACACTGCTCCTGCGGCGGAGTGGTCCACCGCCCGCACGGCAGCCGGAAGGTTTGCATACCAGCCGGAAATCGTTCCGTCCTCGGTGACGAAGATAAACGTGCTGCTGATTCCGTTGACGTTGAATCCGCCTGCCGCGTTTGCAACCACACCTGTGGGAGTCGCGAGATTTGCACTCCCTCCCGGCGGTGGCACGGTAAACGTTCCCTGCACGGCTCCGGTCTTGTCATAGAGCGTCGCTTTCCCGCTGTTGTTGTCGGCAATCCAGAACGGGTTGCCGGGCAGGAAGGCGATGCCCCACGGATTGATCAGATTGGAATCCGTGTGCGACGCCATCCCTTGAGTATCGGAGGTGAGATTAGTCTGCTGGTAACTGTTGGATTGCGCCCGGCCTTGCTCCACGCTCCCTAGCGTGGTCAAGAGCATCCACCCGAGCACCGCCATTTTGATTCTGCGCATAGCGTTGTTTGCTCCTCATCCCTTTCAGATTTTTGGCTCGTGCGCGAGGCGGGGATTTCACCTTGTGAGACCTCCCCGCAGTTGCTGACTCACCACGGCTTTCCTACGATGAGACGCGCTTTTCGGCTGAAGCTCCGGTCAAGCCCTGCACAAGTGTTTATAAAGGCGGAACTTATAGTAGACAGGCAACTTCCGGGCATTTCTCGCATCCAACCCCATAACGAATTCCGCTCTTTCCGAGCAACTCGTGGCATGCGGTGGGGCAGCGCGAAGAAGGGTTATGTGTGCCGATGAGCGAGAAGCTGCCAACCGCCCCGGTCTTGCGCTTCGGGGCGTTTGAAGTTGACGTTACCTCCCGTGAATTGCGCAAACACGGCGTCCGCATTTCACTCGAAGGCAAGCCGTTTGAAATCCTCATTACGCTTTTGGAAAGCCCCGGGCAGGTCGTCACGCGGAAAACGCTGCGGCAAAAGCTTTGGCCAGACAGCTATGTGCGCTACGAGCAGAGCCTCAATACGGCGGTCAACAAGCTGCGCGGCTCTCTCGGTGATTCTTCGGGCAGCCCGCGTTATGTCGAAACTCTCCCGCGACTTGGCTACCGTTTCGTTGCTCCCGTCGAGAAGGTGCACAAGGCCCGCGAAACGCGCAACAAAACCATGTTGGTCGTCCTGCCACTCGATAATCTGAGCGGCGATCCGGAACAGGCCTATTTTGTGGATGGTCTTTTCGAAGAGCTCCTGTCCGAACTCGGCCGGCTTAATCCCAAGCGGCTCGGCGTCATCGCCCGCACTTCGGCGATGATTTACAAAAGCACTCCCAAAGGCGTTGAGCAGATTGCCGCCGAACTGCGCGTGGACTACGTCCTGGAAGGCAGCGTGCGCCTCGACAAAAAGAAAAAGCTCGTGCGTGTTACCGTGCAGTTGATCCAGGCCAGTGATCAGACGCACGTGTGGACCGCGAGCTACGATCACAACTTGCAGGAGATCCTCACCCTGCAGCGCCGCGTTGCCGAACAAATTGGCGAAGCGCTGGCCGTTGAACTGCTCCCCTCTTCTTCATCAACCCGCTTGATCGCCGCGAATCTGGAAGCCCAGGAAGCGTACCTGCAAGGCCGCCATTTCTGCGGACAGCGCACCGAGGAAACGCTTAAGAAAGCCCTGGCCTGCTTCGAGCGGGCGCTGATTCTCGATCCGGGTTGCGCCAAAGCCTGCGCCGGAATCGCTGATTGCTGCACGCTGCTGATCTGGTTTGGCGCCATGTGGCCGCGCGAGGCCGGCACCCGCGCTGCTTCCGCCGCGGCTCGCGCGCTGGAACTCGATCCGGGGCTAGGCGAAGCGCATGCTTCGATGGGCCTGGTGCGGTTCTGGCATACCTGGGATTGGAAAGGTGCGGAGGAGATGTTCCGGCGCGCCATCGAGCTGAACCCGAGTTACGCCATGGCCCGCCAGTGGTACGCCTCGTTCCTCAACGCCATGGGACGTCCCGACGAAGCACGCGAACAGTTGATCCGCGCGCGCGAAATCGATCCTCTCGCGCTGATCATAACCATGAACATGGCCGACCCGCCGTTTTTCGCGCGCGATTACGAAAAGGCCGTTCAATATCTGGAGGGCCTGCTCCACAACGTTCCGCAATTCTTTCCCGCGCTGTTCAATCTAGGCCGCGCCTACGTGCAGATGCAAAAATATCCCGAAGCCATCGCGGCCTTCGAAAAGGCCATTCAACTTTCCGGAAATCGCGAAGGGAAGCCCGCGCTGGCGCATGCCTATGCGCTGGCCGGAAAAACCGCCGAAGCCCGCCGCATGCTCGACGAAATCAAGAATGATCACTCCGGGCGCTACATTGCCTCCCCCATGATTGCGCGCGTTCATCTGGGATTGGGTGAGCACGGCGAAGCCTTGGATTGGCTCGAAAAGGGTTACGAAGAGCGCTCCAATTGGATGAGCTTTCTGAAGGTGGATCCCGTCTGGGACCCCTTGCGCAAAGATGCCCGTTTTCGAACCCTGCTGGAAAAGAAAATCGGCCTCACTTCCGATTCCACTCAAGCGGTGAGCGCCGCCCGCTGATTCCGCCTCCCGCAATTCTTCCCGAAGCCTTTTCTCTTTGGTCGCGTCTAACTGGCTATTCCGCTTGGGTGTGGTCTGCCGCGCGAATCTCTGGGTTCCGCGTTTGCCGGCTCCACATCACGGCCGTTGTGTTTCTCAATCCTTTGCAGAGGAGTCCTTCCATGAAAAAGCCCCTCGCGTTGTTTTCGGCCCTGTTTCTCTTGGCGACGATTCCGGCATGCGCAGATCCCCGGGAAAACCCGGTGCAGGCGGTTTCGAGTTCCGCCGCCGAAGACAAAACCCCGCCCAGCTACGATATGAAAGCGCAGGCGCTCTTTGATATGCAGGATCTGCACAAGAAAATGGTTTCGCTCGCTCAAGCCATTCCCGCCGACAAGTACACCTGGCGGCCCGGGCCCGATGTCCGCTCGATAAGCGAGGTCTTTCTGCACCTGGCCGCGGCCAATCACAATATTCCCTCAATGATGACCGGCGTGACTCCGGATGCCGCTTTTAAGGTGGCCGGGTTCGAAACTTCCACCACGGACAAAGCCAGGATCATTGAGCAGCTCGACAAATCGTTCGCTTATGCCGAGGCCGCCATCCAGGCCATGAGCAACGCGGATTTTGCCAGGCCGGAAAAGAAACTCGGACCGGAAGCCAATTCCGGCGATGTGATTTATCTGCTGGTGACCCACGCCCACGAGCATTTCGGCCAGTCCATTGCCTACGCCCGCGTCAACGGCGTGGTTCCGCCGTGGACCCTGGAAATGCAAAAGAAGGCCGCGGATGCCAAGAAAGACGCCGCGCCGAAGCATGACTGATTCGCAGCCGCGCTACCATTCGTGGTAAAATAATTCGCGAGGATCTCCGTGAAACCCGCTGTATATGCGGGTTTCCCACACCTTCCACAGGGGTGTGGAAAGTCCGGCAAAAAAGTTGTGAACGGGGCTTGACATATTTCGGGATTGTTGTAAGATTACAAATGGTTCGGCGCTTCCTCAAAGTGCTGGGCCGTGCAGGGGATTCACAGTCGGGTCTCAAGTTCTCCTAGAACAGATCCTATAGTGAGGCGCCTTACGAGCACAGGGTAGCAATTTGTCGAGCTTCGCGTGGAACCGCTAGCCACTAGCGGTTGTGCCCGGCGCTCGACGCCGGGTTTTGTATTTTATGGGCTCTTTTTAGTAGCAGTAGACGCTGGAAAAGCCTAGGCCCTTCGCAAGAAGGATGCTCCAACGCAGGTTGGGGCCCCTGATGGAATCAGGGCCAAACGTTCTTTGACAACAGTAAGGCTGGCAAATTCACGCCGATAACTCGGAAGCGATTACGGTCGCCCCGGGGATTGAGGGTGTGGATTACATACAAGTTCTGCTCGAGTATGTTGAGCAGTGCTGTGGATTTACAAGGCGAGCTCAGTCAAGCACCTGCGGATAGTAGGGTCGATAGCCTAGGTACCGGAGCGATCCGGGAACGGGAATAAGGGAACTGCTGAAACAGGGCGGACGAGCCGGAGGAAAATCGCGGTATAGCCACCGCGGTGAGCGAAGTAGTGGCCGACCTTTAGGTCGGTGCTCTGCAACGCACCACTGGCAAACGACGTATTGAGTGAGTTTTATGATTAAGCTACTAAGGGCGTACGGTGGATGCCTTGGCGCTAGAAGGCGATGAAGGACGTGGCAAGCTGCGATAAGCCTCGGGGAGCCGCAAGCAGGCTTTGATCCGGGGATGTCCGAATGGGGAAACCCGGCGGGATGAACTCCCGCTACAGCCGGCTGAATACATAGGCCGGTATGAGCTAACGCAGGGAAGTGAACCATCTCAGTACCTGCAGGAAAATAAATCACAGAGATTCCGATAGTAGCGGCGAGCGAAATCGGAAAAGCCCAAACCCATGTGTTTACACATGGGGGTTGTAGGACCGCATGAGTAGAGTTACCAATCCGGACACTACGCGAACCCGATGGAAATCGGGGCCGAAGAGTGTGACAGTCACGTAGCGGAAAGTGGACCGGACTCGAAGCGGCATCCTGAGTACCACGAGACACGTGTAATCTCGTGGGAAACTGGGGAGACCACTCTCCAAGGCTAAATACTCTCTAGCGACCGATAGTGAACCAGTACCGTGAGGGAAAGGCGAAAAGCACCCCTGCGAGGGGAGTGAAATAGAACCTGAAACCGTATGCTTACAAGCAGTCGGAGGGCCATGGTTGGACTTCGGTCCATTCAAGCCTGACGGCGTGCCTCTTGCTTAATGAGCCGGCTAGTTATTCTTACGTGCAAGGTTAAGCGCAAGCGAGCCGTAGCGAAAGCGAGTCCGAATAGGGCGACAAGTACGTAGGAATAGACGCGAAGCGGGATGATCTACCCTTGGCCAGGTTGAAGGCCGCTTAACCGCGGCTGGAGGACCGAACCGGTGTGAGTTGAAAATCGCTCGGATGAGCTGAGGGTAGGGGTGAAAGGCTAATCAAATTCCGTGATAGCTCGTTCTCCCCGAAATGTCTTTAGGGACAGCCTTGCATGAATTGCCACGGTGGTAGAGCACTGAATGGACTAGGGACCAACTCAGGTTACCGAATCCAATCAAACTACGAATGCCGTGGACAACTATGCGGGAGTGAGACTACGAGGGATAAGCTTCGTGGTCAAAAGGGAAACAGCCCAGATCGCCAGCTAAGGTCCCTAACTATGTGCTAAGTGGTAAAGGAAGTGTATTCGCTCGGACAGCCAGGAGGTTGGCTTAGAAGCAGCCATCCTTTAAAGAAAGCGTAACAGCTCACTGGTCAAGCGGATATGCACCAACAATCCAACGGGGCTCAAGCACATGACCGAAGCTGCGAAATTACACGAAAGTGTACTTGGTAGGGGAGCATTGCGTGGTGAGCAAAGGTAGATCGAGAGAACTACTGAATGCCACACAAGAGACCCTGCCGGCATAAGTAGCGATAAACACGATGAGAACTCGTGTCGCCGAAAGTCTAAGGTTTCCTGAGGAAGGTTAATCCGCTCAGGGTTAGGCGGGTCCTAAGGTGAGGCCGAAAGGCGTAACTGATGGACAACAGGTCAACATTCCTGTCCCGCCTGGCGACGTTTGACGATGGGGTGACGCAGAAGGATAAGGGAGCCACCTGATGGATGGTGGTTGCTCAGCGTAAGCCGGTTCCGGTAGGCAAATCCGCCGGGGCATTCAACGGTGAGGCTGGGGACGAGACCGTTAGGTCGCAAAGTCTCTGATTTCACGCTGCCAGGAAAAACCTCTAAGGAGTCGTCCAGGTGCCCGTACCACAAACCGACACAGGTAGACGAGGTGAATATCCACAGGCGCTCGAGAGAACGCTTGCTCAGGAACTAGGCACATTAGTCCCGTAACTTCGGGAGAAGGGACGCCGCTGTAGGGTTTATAGCCCGAAGCGGTCGCAGTGAATCGCGCTCTGCAACTGTTTAACAAAAACACAGCTCTCTGCTAAGTCGAATACGACGTATAGGGGGTGACACCTGCCCGGTGCCGGAAGGTTAAAGCAAGGGCTTAGCCGCAAGGCGAAGGCCTGAACTGAAGCCCCGGTGAACGGCGGCCGTAACTATAACGGTCCTA